>Ga0172375_10000086_pt1 | contig 131654 bp, 125 predicted proteins | sample LakKiv1m_FD_114537 | JGI IMG/M metagenome (GOLD analysis project Ga0172375, IMG submission 114537) | Freshwater microbial communities from Kabuno Bay, South-Kivu, Congo - kab_092012_11.1m | ecosystem: Environmental > Aquatic > Freshwater > Lake | place: Democratic Republic of the Congo...
AGGTTACGATGCATACAACGAAGGCGCGCTGGGTTACTACGCCTCCGGCCTCAGTTTTACAATCCTTTTTAAAGAAAGCAGTAGAGGCCGGCTGCGAATACGCCGTTTTGGAAGTTACCTCTCAGGCGATCGATCAAAACCGGATCTACGGTATCAAATTTGACACGGTGATTTATACTAATCTGTCCCACGACCATCTGGACTACCACAAAACCAAGGAAAATTACCTTAACGCCAAATTGAAGCTGTTTAAGGATAATCCGCAGGCCAAATTTGTTATCAATACCGATGATGCCAACTGGAACCTCTTTTACTCTCTGCCATCCGCCGGCAAACTCGTTTATTCTGTCAAAAAACCGATCGAACACGGTGCGGTGGCTAGGAAGATCTTGAGTTCTCCCAACGGCACTACCTTTACGGCCGCCTTTGACGATGGCCAAGAGATTATCAATTTAAATCTGCCCGGTATCTTCAACGTCCAAAATGCCTTGGCAGCGCTTTGCACCGGTCTCGCCCTCGGGATCAAGCCGGAAATTATTAAGAGGGGGCTAGAGAAGGTCAAACTAGTCGCCGGCCGGATGGAAACGATCAGAGTCTCAAAAAAACAGGACTTTGCTGTCATCGTTGATTATGCGCACAATCCCGATTCCCTTAAAAATGTCTATGAAACGGTCAAGGACGGCATGAAAAATACCGGCGGGCGCCTGATCTCCGTTCTTGGGGCAACGGGACATCGCGATAAAACCAAGCGCCCGATCATGGGAGCATTGGCCGGCCATTATGCCGATCAGGTTATTTTCACCAACGAAGATCCTTATGATGAAGATCCGGTCGAAATAATGGAGGCGGTAGCAGAAGGGATTCACAAAGGAGCGACCAAAAAGCACCAATGGCACTTAAATAGAAACTACTGGAAAGTCATTGATCGCGCCCAAGCAATCCATAAGGCGATCAGTGAAGCTAAAAAGAATGATGTTGTACTCATCACCGGCAAAGGCACCGAGGAAGTTATGGCCGTCGGTTTGGATACGTTTGTGCCGTTTTCCGACCGGGAAATAGCCAAAAGCGAACTCATCGCCAGATTCGGTAAAGAATAACCGATCTTATCTCTCTAATCAGGCAAGCCCTTGACAAATTGTGGTTTAATTGCTATACTTATTTAATTTCCTTTTGGAAACAAAAACAAAATTAAATGGAGGAACCCTCACTGTCACCCGCCTACAGATAGGCAAATCAAGATTTGAGGGTATGCGATGAAAAAAAAGATTCAAGTTCAAGAAATTGAGGACAAAAACACCAACGTTCCGGTTAACACTCCGGAACACACGATCAATGAGATCAAACGCGAGCTTAGCGAATTTAGTACTGAAGACCAGCAGCTTTGCAAAGCGGAAGTGGTCGAGTTGTGGGATGAATAAGTTATCAAGTACTATTGTCATTGCGAGCGCTAGCGAAGCAATCTCTAGAGTATCTCTTCATAAAGATCCTTGAGCTCAGGATTCTTTTTTGTTATCAAATCGTTCTTTTTCTTCCTTGAACCAGCCTTGATCTGCTTTTCTCTAGCAATCGCAGCGTTGATATCATCAAAAACTTCAAAATAAACAAGTTTGTTAATATTATATTTAAAAGTAAACCCTGGCACTAGTTTATTTTTATGCTCATAGATCCGCCTTACCAGATTGTTCGTAACACCAACATATATGGCTGAATTAGATTGATTGACAAGGAAATAAACAAAGTAGCTTTTTGTGTTCATTCTTTAAATAAGATTGCTTCGCCTTTTCGAAGGCTCGCAATGACAATTGAATGTTAATTAATCACCTTTGCATCCTTATAATTTTGTCCTTCCTCTTTATCTCCCGGTTTATCTTTATCACTTTTAATGCTCTTGCCATGAAATCTTTGATGGATTTCTCGCAGGTGCTGATCGGTTACGTGAGTATAGACCTGTGTCGTCGTGATCGAGGAGTGTCCGAGCATCGATTGGACGCTGCGGATATCGGCGCCGGAGATCAAAAGATCGGTGGCAAATGAGTGTCTCAAGGTATGTGGAGACACTTTTTTTGTTATTCCTGCCCGGGTGGAATATTTTTTTACAACGCGCTCGATCGATCTCACCGTCAGGCGCTCACCTCTATTCGAGAGAAAAAGCGGGTTATTTTTTGGCTTCTCTCTTTCAACCGGCGGAGCGATGGGATATCCTCGGTTTTTGATATATTGATCAAGCCAATAAAGCGCCTCCGGCGAAAGAAAGACAACCCTGACCTTTTTGCCTTTGCCAAGGATAGATATCTCGCCTCTCTCAAAATTAATATCATCAGAGTCTAAGCTTGCTGCTTCGGATACTCTCAGTCCGGTTGAGAAGAGGAGCTCCAAGATAGCTCTGTCCCTGATGCCGGCAAGATCATCTGTATCAGGCTTTTTGAGTATTGATCCTATTTCCTCACTTTCCAAAAAAGTGATTTCCCGGTCCCCTTGTTTGGCAATCGGTATCTTCTCAGGCGACAAAGAGCTGATACCTCTCCAAGCGAGGTAACGTAAAAATGCTCTCAATGAGAGGATATGGTGATTTTGAGTTGATTTTTTGAGCTCAGCACCGAAATTATCTTTGAGGCGGTTGACGTGGAGGCGGTATTCTCTCACAATTTCTTGAGTGATGTCGGAGGGAAGAAGCGGCGAGTTGCCGGCTTTTGACTGATCATCAGGATTCTTCTTCGATTCGCGAAGGAAGTTAATAAAGCGGTCGAGATACCGCTCATAATTCTGAATAGTAAGAAGCGATTGTCCTTTCTCCAGCTCGCAATGCTCAAGAAATTCCCGCTTTAATTCCTCCAGCGGTTTCATCCTACTCCCACCGTTTTTGGTTATGCTCGATGATCAGATAAGCCACTATGCCGGAAGCAATGCCCAAGAGTGCGCCCCCGACAATATCCGAAGGATAATGGAAGCCGGCACCCATCCGGCCCACTGCGACTAGGGCGGCGATAATGAAAAGGACTATCCCAAGTTTGCGGTGTCCATAAAGAAATACGCTGGTCGAAATAGCAAAAGCAATATAAGTATGGGCGGAAGGAAATGAAATTGTGTCAACTCTAAGCCCTTGAGTGATCGGTGTAATAATCTCGTTGCTATGGGCAATAAAAGGACTGGGGCGCTGCCAAAAGATAGAAATTAAAAAATCAACAACAAAGGCAAAAAATGTTGCCACAAATGAGCAGAAGAACGCTCTTATTTTGCCTCTCGCAATCAGATAGATGGAAGAGAGAAATATCAGGACGATCCCGTATTTTGCAAAGAAAAGATAGGATTCGTTTAGCCAAGGACGATTATGAATAGCGCCATGAAAAAAAAGGTAAATATGGTAATCGTAAAACCTGATTTTGTTTAGAATTTGGATCATAAGCTTATTCTACAGGCAGCAGGTAAAAAATCAATCATATGATTGCTATTTGGAGTCCTTCTGTTAAAATTGCTTTATGCACGACGTCTTTTATGCTCTAACAACAGGGGTAATACAGGGATTGGCAGAATTTTTGCCCATCTCTTCTTCGGCTCATCTTGTCCTTTTCCCGTATATCTTTAACTTGCGGTATGAAGGGTTGGCTTTTGATACTGCTCTTCATTTCGGCACCGTTATCGCCATCATCGCCTTTTTTTGGAGAGATTGGTTAAAGGTAATAAAAGCCGCCTTCAAGCCCAATGCCGATCTATCTGAAGGATTGCCTAAAAACTTTTTGTGGCAGATCATCGTTGCGACTATACCGGCCGGAATTGCCGGTTTCTTGCTTCAGGATCTGGTAGAAAGCAAGCTGCATTCGCCATTGCTTCTAGCAATCAATTTAGCCGTATTTGGCGTGATTCTTTGGCTGGTGGACCATTTCGCTAAACGCAACTTCGCTTTCGAAAAAATCGGCTTTAAACAGTCGCTGATTATCGGCGCCGCTCAAAGCTTGGCACTGATTCCGGGGGTGTCCCGTTCTGGTATCACTATGGTAGCCAGCCGAGGCATCGGCTTAGAAAGGGATCAGGCAGCAAGATTTTCTTTCATGCTCGGCACTCCCGCCATGATCGGCGCTTTTTTGTTCGAGCTCCGTGATCTGCCTAGCCAGAGCCTTGACCTGGCTTTTTTCATCGGCATCTTAGCGTCAGCTGTTTCCGGCATACTGGCAATCAAATTTCTTCTTGCCTTTCTCAAAAAAAGTAACTTTTCTATTTTTGTATTTTACCGGATCGCTCTGGCCATCTTCGTAATAGGGCTATTTCTGCTTCGGAGATAAGCGATGTCGAACTACCAGGTAAATACTTTTGCAGGGACAACGCCGGCGAGGAAGCAAGACCCTGTTTTTTTGATGATCAAGTGGCTTCTTATTAGCGGGTTAATTTTCACGACACTCATTCTGATCACTAAGCCCATCAGGAAAAGCTGGTCGCAAAATTATCTCTCGACAGGAGATGAATATCTGGCGCAAAAGAAATACAAAAGTGCCGAGCTTGAATATCAGAAGTCTATCCTCCTCTATCGCGGTAATCGACTGGCCAAAGATCGGATGAAACTTGTCGACAGAGCAGCAGCCGATGTCTTGGCTCTAAGTGATTTCTACAAAGAAAAAAATATCTCTGATCAGTCGGAAGAAATTAGCCGATTATTGTTGATCCCTGCTTCGGAAACAGACGGGGTCAAAAAGGCCAAATCGCTTATCGAGCAGGGTGAATATCAATATGCGATACTCTCTGCCAAAACTGCCAAGGAGATGGATAAAGGTTACCGTGATGCCTGGCTTTACTACGGGATTGCCAATCTCGACACGGCGAAGTTTGTGGAGTTAACGGTCAGCCAACAAAAAGCATATTTAGAGGAGGCCAAGAAGGCCTTTGCCAAAGCGCTGCAGATCGATTCAGAGAGTGAGTCATCAAAGCAGTTTCTGCAAGAGACAAGCAATCTGCTATCTAGGCAATAAGTCTAGGAATTTCCGCCGAAAAGATTTAGAATGTATTTAGCTAACTTTTAGCCATTTTTAGCATATGGAGGGGTGCTTGCTTAAAAGAATTACAGCTTATATATTGCTCTTTGCCTTTTTTATCGCCCTATCGCCAATGCAAGCATTGGCGGCGACTTATTTTATGTTTGACGAAAGTGCGCAAAAAGATAGTACATGGATCAAAAAGACGATTAATATTAAGCCGGAAATCAATCCCGAAAATCCCAACCCCAATCCTGCCAGAGCTACTAAGGTCCAAGAACAAACGATACACACGATAGACGCAGGCGGACAAACAATCCAGGCATCATGGGGCCAGTACGCGCAGGATACGCAGTTTACGGCAATGGAAACAAGCGGGATCGAGGACCTAGGGACAGTAGCATGGGTTGCCCTCTTTACTCCACTCCTCAGCTGGGGAGCCGCATTTCTATCGTGGAGCGCAAATTTCAAGCCGTCGATTTATAAAATGACGCAGGAAAAAGGGCTAAAATTCCAAAAGCTTTCAAATATTACAGTAGACGGCGAATCATTTGACGATCCCAACAATTTCTACAAAGGGACATATTATCTCCTTTTGGCTCCCTCCGGTTATGTCTCACCGACGCCAAACGTTAAAAACCTAGTGCCCAACGGGCAATACAAAGCTTTGGGGATTGTCAGCGCCGACCGGATACAACGGAGCGCGATAACCAGTGAATGCAAGGATGACGCTAAAAACTACATGGCGATCATCAGCCCTGACGAGAATGCAAAGGAAGTCTACTGCCTCAAAAGAGCCACTGGCCATCCTAAGGGGGAGGACCCGCAAACAGTACCGCAAAAATATATCGCCGACACCTCTCAATATCTTGCAACGACTCAACCGACTGTGCAGACTGCAACGCTGACACAGGCCGACGTCGATCTCTGCAAGAAGCATATCATACAACCTGACTCTGAAACCGGCTGGGGGCTTTTAAACAGCATCGCCAAATATACCGACCAGCTGTCAGGCGAGGTCGCCCAAAAAGCGAAGAAACAAAACATCGATGTCAAGACCAAAAGTGTCGGGAAATCTCCGTTTCAGGATGCGACGAGAGACCGCTATCTTTATTATAAATACTATTCCGATATGCCTCCGGACACCAAGCCCTTTTACCCCAATCAGATACCGACTACAGGGGCCAAGATATCGGCCGAAATGCAGGTAGAGCTCGCCAAAGCAGAAACATGGTCAAATGAGGATCTGAAAATGAGCAAACCGGTCGAATTTGTGGTGGAGTTCTTTGCCCCGGGAGGATCATCCCTGGTCACGAAAAAGGATTATGATATCCCGCTTCCGGATATTCCTTACGGAGCAGCAGCAGCCGGAGTGAGTGAAGCAGTGCTTTTGGCAAAGGCAGGCAGAACAGCATATATTGCCAAGAATGCAGCAAAAATCACTATAAAAGGCTCGACTAAAGTTGCAAGCGAGCAAGCAGGAAAAATTTTTTTGGCAACTGGAGATGAAGTAGCAGCCACGGCCGCACAACTGAAAACTGCTGCCACGATAGCAAAGACAGCTCAAACAACAGCAACCGAGACAGTTGCGGCTGCGAAGACAGCTATTTCCCTCTCTGCCTCATCCGCCGCCAGGATCAATCTATATGCGATTATCGGCACTTTACTAATATACGGAACACTTTGGGGCATCGGTCAGTATGCCAAAAGCAAAGATACCGCATTCTTCAAAAGCTTGTATGAGCTATCAGTCACTCAAGCATATATATTGAAGCAGCTAGATTTTGCCACCTGCATCAATGAGCAGGTGGGGGCAGGCAAGATCGATAGAGCCAGGGCAATCGCCGCAGGATTTGATGTTGATTCTGCTAAAGCAGGGTATGAATTAGCTAGGCAAGTCGGCGAAACGCTAAACGAAGAGTATGCTAAGGTACCTCTGGTAACCAGCGACACCGGCGGATCCGGCTATCCGCCGGACAGTCAACACTGCGCCTTTCCGCCTTTCGACCTGACCAAGATGCTCGGCAGTTGGGATTGGTTTGTAGAGTTTTTCACTGAGTTGGGCTGCTATGTTGTCAAGTGGATGTATGACGGCTCGATGTGGATTAATAATACCGCTTTTAATAAATTGATAAGAGAGCTGACCGGGTAATGTTGAGCACAAAAAAAATAAATTGGTGGAGGTTTATACTGCTACTGCTTCCGGTACTTGTTTTGCTGTTACCTGCATCCGCCTCCGCCGCTTCGATCGTCACTGAGCTGAAAACGAATGAGGGATTTAAAGGACTCTGGCAGCTTCTTCTCAATATAATCGATAGTTTTGTCATCCTGTTGCTGATAATCATCGGATTTGCTGAGATCCTACGGCTCAAGGTTGACACTTATGGTGTCAAGAAAGTCTTGCCAACCTTTATCTTGGCGCTGGTCGCCGCCCATTTTAGCTACCTTTTCTGCCAGTTTATCGTCGACTTATCCAATATCGCCATCACTTTCTTTGCCAATAATACGGTTAATGGCAATGACCTGCAAACTTCATTTGGGGCCGGGATCACGCCGATCCCCTTCAAATGGGCGCACACCGTCCCCGATCTCACCGGTTGGAAACAAAATTGGGGTACGTTTTTCAATGTCATCTTTATCTTTGCCACCGGCATATTGCTTGTTGTACTGTGGGCGCTTTTTATCGTCCGGACTTATGTCATCTATCTCCTCACAATCGCCTCGTCGTTAGCAATGATATCCCTTGCCCTGCCTTTTACCCGGACAATTTTCACCAGATGGTGGTCAGAACTTCTCAAGTGGGTTTTCATGCCGGTTGTGTCGATATTCTTTCTCTGGCTGGGAGGAATTGTCATCCAAGCCCTCCCGAACGATCCTCTGGTAGGGATAATTGTGGCTGGCGTTTGCGCCTATTTAGCTATTTCCATCCCTTGGGGCTGGGGCCTGCAAAATGTCATCGGCAACATCGGCGGCAAGGTGGCAAAAGCTACCGGCCTGCGCTGGGCAGCCGATAAGGCCAAAACCAAATGGTTTGACCCCGCCATTAAAGAGGCAAAAGACAATGTTACAAAGTGGTGGCTAAAAAGAGCGGAAGGCCATCCATCTGTATTCCGTAACCCATTAGGGGCAATCGTCCGGCGTGGTTTAAGAGTAGAAGAACGGAGAAAAGATGCAGCCAAGGCAGCAGAGTTGGCTAAAGATTCAGCACAAAGGTTCGCGCTGGGAGGTAAGCCCTACATTGATAAACGTGGCAGAAAGATATACCCCTATCTTAGCAAAAAGGCCAGAGACGCTATTGCCAAACGCAAGGATCTTATGAACTCTGACGCTGGAGAATACGATTGGGCAATAAAGGATTTGGATACCGAGTGGAAAAAGGATACTCCTGAGGGGCAAGATGCAATCAGAAGGACACTGGCTTATAACTTCCGTGTAGCATCAACGAAGAATAATTTAAAAGCTCTGGAGCTGCAAGCAAGAGCGGAGGCGTTTTCTCAGGAAGAAGGCAACCGTTTCCTAAACGACACAAAATTTGGAATTGTTAGAGGCGACCGCCATTGGAAATATCAGAAAGACTCATTTGTTGAATCACAGGAACTCCTAAAACAAGCGGCAGAGCTTGTAGCCGGAAAAATGGAAAATGACCGCATAAAATATGATTTTCAACCGGCCGGCAGTCTTCATCTACTTGTTTCAGAGCATGAATCTCTACAAAAAGCACTGAAAGCGGCCCAGCCCAACTCTGAAGAATGGAATAAAATTAATGCCAAGCTCGCCGATGTAGTAGACCGCTGGAAACGGGCCATGGACACACTTACGCATAATCCAGCGCTTTACAAGAATGGGCAGTTCACTTCAAACGCTATCACTCTCAGAAAGATGCTAACCGATGCTAACGGCTTTGTCGGAAACGACATAACAAGGGCAAAATCCCTCTCAACACTATGGGGATATGATAACGAGCCTGACGACTTAAGGTTTCTATTCGACAGCCGGATCCGCAAGGCAATTAGTATTATGGAAAAAGATGAGATCACCTCTGAAGCCAGCAAAAGGACTCACTACCGTTCTGCCGATCGGGCGGTGACGAAATGGAGAAAGCAGGTCAAAGAGATATTGACTGGAGATGTCGCTGTCTGGACAAACGAACACAAGGATGCTTGGGCCGCTTATGCTAACGGACTTGTTGGTGCCGGCGAAGAGGAAGCGCCAGAGATCTATTCGAAATACGTTGATCTAGTAGGAGAAGCGATCGAAGATACCAACACCACTGATCCCGGCAAGAGAAGAGCGCTGTCTATATTGACCGGTTCGGTAGCGCAGAGTCTTCGATCAACCTTGACCAGTCAGGCAATAATGGGAGAAACCTTGGAAGGAGTTGCTAAAGAACAAGTGGGTGATCAACGCTGGGCAGCGCTTGATGCATCTGAGCGAGCTGATAAAATTGCCGAGATTAGGAGAACCGCCACCACGGAAATAGCCACCGCACTGAAAAAAAGAGCTCAACAGATTACCGGAGAAGATCAGCTTGAAGGGCTGTTTACGAAGTTTGAATTTGATGAGTACGGCCAGCTGAGACTCGACATTGACGCCAATCAAATTGACCTTAATACTGGCAAAGAAGTGCTATCCCGTGTCATCAAGAAGTCGGTGACCAGTGATATTCGTGAGCGCAGAAATGCCGCCGGCCAGCAAAGAATTTCAGCGATTGCCGGCTGGCGAGATTCCTCGCCGACTGGCCAAGAAGCAGGTAGCTACTTCGAAGACTTGGTCAGGGCTGGCGTAAAAGCGGGAGACGATTAACACTGAGGAAAGACAACCATGGGACCAACAGAGAAAAGAATTAAAGAGTTTATAGATTTTATACAGGAACACACATTTGATCAGGTGATGGGATATATTGCTGATCTGGAAAAAAAGGATAATCTTTTTTATCTAGTAACCATGAATATGATACTCGACCGGACTATCCTTATCGAGTTATACCAGCTTAAAGTTAAACTGGCTATGATCTTTGTTCCGACCATAGAAGGTAATCTTCTTCCTGAAGATAACGGACGTGTAGTTTTCCTTCTCGCTAAATGTGCCGCCTTGGATTTACAGACAGCTAATAAGAAATTCCAGAATGAGTTCGGGCCGTTTTTCCGTCTTCAGGATGAGTATAGGATCAAAGGGCGGCTTTACAGCTGGAAGCTTTTTGCCGCAAAATCAGTCAAGATAAAGAGAGGCATCCATAATATCTGTTACTTCTTAGTCCAGGACGTGGTGAAAGAGATCATTGCTTATATGAAAATCTTTAGAACAGCTGACCCGCAAGGATTGATCGAGATATCCAATCTTGCTCGGGAGATCAGAAAATTGATTAGAGGAGAAAATCGCTATATCTCCCCTTCCGCCCCAGAAGCCGGACCTATATTAGAAAAAGTGAAGAGACTTTTTACATTGACACGACGGTTAGAGATCGACTATAGAAAAATTGTTGAAGAACCTGATCTGTATGAAGTGGAAAGGTTTGCCTTTGTGATAGAGACAATCTCGATCATCAGGTTAGAACTTCTAGCCAAACGCATGTCCCCAGATGACTATAACTATGCAAAGAGATATCTGACCAAGCAATTCGGGGAAGCAAAATTTATGGATTTGATGAGTACAGAAGAGCTACAGAGGTTGCATCAGCCGCTCAGTAGGAAAGTTGTCGGTCAGCCGGAAACTATGTTATATTAGGTTAGAATAGAACGGAGGGGTAGATGCAGTTTAAGGTACCGCAAAATATCGATATGCAAGACCGGATCATAGGACCGCTCACTATGGTTCAGTTTATCTATGCCGTTGTCGGCTTCGGCACCTGCTACGCTATCTATATGAGCATACCCCGCCCTTTCTCGTATTTTCTCATTTTGCCGATTGCTCTCTTTGTCCTCTGTCTCGATTTTGTCAAGATAAATGAACGGCCGTTTTTGGACTTTTTTATTACGGCCATCGAATATGCGTTCTCTCCTAAACAGCGAGTCTGGCATCAGGGAGGGACACCCGATTTTACAATTGATGTTTATGAGCCGCATGAGAATAAGCAGGAGATCAAGACCAAGCATTTTGAACACGCCCAGATCGAATCTATCGCTCAGAGATCCGATACAGAAGGCAAAAATAATCTAATCAGAAATTAATGGCAACTTCTACCCAACAATTTATCGACATAGCCGGCATTAAAGACGGGATTATCATTCTCAAAAACGGCGGCTACCGCATAATTATGCAGATCGGGGCGATTAATTTTGCGCTCAAAAGCGAACAGGAACAAAACTCCCTCGTCTTCCAATTCCAGAGTTTCTTAAACTCCCTACACTTCCCTATCGAGATAGTGGTCAGGTCGAAACGTCTTGATCTTGTGCCATATCTCAAAAAAATCGGGGAAACGGCGGCGTCCAGCCAAAACGAATTGATCACGGCATTATCGAAAGATTATGTCGGATTTGTTGCTCAGTTGATCAATGTGGCCAATATCATGAAAAAGTCTTTTTATGTCGTCATCCCTTATGAACCGATTAATGTCAGCAAACTGAATATCTTTCAATCGCTTTTTGAAAAGTCTCAAAATTTTGAGGGGATTAAAATATCCGAGACTGACTTTAAGAGCCAGACTGACCAGCTTTTGCAGCGGGCCAACATAGCCGCCTCCGGACTGGGGGGGATGGGTCTGCATTGCCTACAGCTATCGACAGAGGAAGTGATTGATCTTTTTTATCAGGTCTACAATCCTGACGAAGCAGGTAAGGAACGGATTGATAATATCGACGCTCTCTCTTCGACGGTGGTTGTTAGCAAAGGAGAGGTTGATTTGAAACCAGAGATCCCGGCCAACGCACAAGATATTGAAAGAATTGACAATACTGATCTGGTCAAAGAACAACAAAAGCGTCAGGCCGACGCCCAAAGGCAAGCCGTAGCAAGAGGACAAGCAATAAATCAGGCACAACCGGAAATGACGACCGAAACACCCGCCGATAATCGTGGGCAAGAGACTCCGCCAGTATCATCCCAACCACAAACCGATGACGCTGTCCCGCCGGATAATAATACACCTCAAAATGGATAACCAAAACCAACCACAACCACCTAGCGACCCAAGAGCCATCGCTCAGCAAAATATTGAAAACCGGGAAAAAGCGCCGGCCACCACTTTTTGGGGTCCCGGAAATCCTGCCAACGGAGACAACTTCAAAAAAGGCACAATCTCAGTCCGGGATGTCATAGCACCGGCCTCTTTTTCCGTCACCCCAAATTATCTACAGGTAGGGACACAATTTTCCAGAACATTATTTATCTTCACATATCCTCGATATATTGACACAAATTGGCTCTCCCCGATCATCAATTATGACATCACGATGGATATCGGCATGTATATCCACCCTCTCGAATCCAAGGACGTGATGACTGAGCTGAAAAATCAGGTCGGAAAGCTGGAATCGACCGTTCAGGTTGAGCAGGAGAAAGGAAAGCCACGCGATCCGGAGATCGAAACGGCATTAGGCGATATCGAATCCTTGCGGGATGTTCTGCAACGCGGCGAAGTCAGACTGTTTCAGTTTGGGCTCTATATCACCCTTTATGCGGCCTCTCTCGAGGAATTAAAGACACTGACTGACCAGATTGAGTCAACGCTCGGGGGGATGTTGATATACACAAAACAGGCATTATTCCAGATGGAACAGGGTTTTACGGCGACACTGCCACTAGGACTCGATCGCATCAACATCCTGCGCAACTTAGACACCGCTTCCCTCTCTTCCACTTTTCCCTTCACCTCCAGCGAATTAACTCAGGACGAGGGCATACTGTACGGCATCAACCGACATAATAATTCGCTGATTATTTTCGACCGTTTCTCTCTAGAGAATGCCAATACGATCGTCCTGGCTAAATCCGGCTCTGGTAAATCTTACTTTGTAAAGCTGGAGGCGCTCCGCTATCTGATGCTGGGCACAGATGTGATCGTTATTGATCCCGAAAATGAATATAAATCTCTTTGCGATGCCGCCGGCGGCAGTTATCTTCAGATCTCTCTCAACTCCGATAAACGGATTAATCCTTTTGACCTACCAGTCTCAAACAATGAATCCGGAGAAGACGTTTTGCGGTCGAATATTGCCTCTCTGCACGGTTTGGTCAACCTGATGGCCGGCGGGCTTAGTCCCGAGGAAGATTCAATCATCGATAAAGCCTTTTACGAGACTTATGCCCTGAAAGACATCACCACTGCTCCTGAAAGCCAGCGCAATGAGCCGCCGCTACTCATCGATTTTTATAATGTGCTTTCCAATATGGAGGGGACTGGTTCACTGCGTGCCCGCCTCTCTAAATTTGTTGAGGGTACGTTTGCAAATCTGTACAACCAAAAGACAAACTTTGAGCTGAACCCTGGGTTTGTAGTCTTTTCCGTCCGCGACCTCGAAGAGCAATTACGTCCGATCGCAATTTACACCGTATTAAATTATATCTGGACCAAGGTCAGAATGGATATGAAGCGCCGGCTGATGATCGTTGACGAGGCCTGGTGGATGATGCAATTTGAAGATTCGGCGAAATTCTTGCATGGCCTGGCCAAGAGAGCGAGAAAATATTTTCTTGGCCTCACAATTATCAGCCAAGATGTCGAAGACTTTCTCGGCAGCCGGTATGGCAAAGCAGTCGTAGCAAACTCCTCAATGCAAATCCTCATGAAGCAATCAACCGCTTCCATCGATGTGGTAGCTCAAGTATTTAACCTGACGGAGGGAGAAAAATACATGCTGCTCGAATCGGAGGTTGGTGAGGGCTTATTTTTTGCCGGCCTAAATCATGTAGCATTTAAGGCCGTCGCTTCATATACCGAAGATCAGATAATTACTACCGACCCAAAGCAGATATCGGATAAGGAGTAGCCGCCTTGGAAAACGATCCCGGTACAAAATGGGCGCTAAGGATATTGCTCTTCGCTCTCGGCATAGCCGCTGCTTTATTTATACTTGTGCCGGTTTTTGTCTTCTTCCTAGCCTTTCTCGGCCAGTATTTTAAAAGTTTCAGAGAAGCCCCGCCGGCAATTAGCCGGCTTGGCTCCATCAACTGTAAAAGCTGGGCCAACGCCGGTACGCTCCAACCGATCTTCGAGCAGGCAGCCAATGCTTATGGAATACAACCCGCTCTTTTAGCGGCGATATTTTTAGCTGAAAACGGTGGTAATTGGACGGACAAAAGCCCAAACTGGCCTGTCTCTCGCTCCGGTGCGACCGGACCATTTCAGTTTATGCCGGGTACATGGAAAAGCAACGGTCAGGATGGAGACAAGGACGGAGTCAAGGATATAAATAACATCTATGACGCCTCCTACGCAGCAGCAAGCTACCTCAAAGTGATCATGACGACATATGTCAAAGCAGACGCTAATTCGGCAAAGGACGAGGATATCCGTGCGGCAGCAGCCGGTTACAATGGCGGCCCGGGCAACATTTCAATCTGGCGAAAAATCGCCCAATGGTGGTTTGACCTAATTCCGAAGAGCGAGACCAGGAACTATCAGGCCAATGCCTCAAAATACTTTCAGGATCTCAATGTCGGCTGCCAAGCAAGCGAAGAAATTGGCTCGTTTGCTGAATGTGAAAGTGAGGCCATTTCGACTGTGGCGGCAACCTCAAAAAAACCGGTTGTTGTCCTTGACCCCGGGCACGGTTCAAAGGACAACAAAAGGACTTTCGGTAATAATTTTGAAGATAGAGACAACCTTGCCGTAGCGAAAAAAATACAGCCGATTTTAGAGAGAAACAACATCGAGGTGATCTTGACAAGAAGCACGATAGGAGATGCAATTTCTTCTCAATTGCCCTCCGTATTTCCTAGCACATGCACTGGATCGTCAGGTAAAGAGGCAATTGATAATTTCCGGCGCGCCGAAATTGCCAACGCTCATAATGCTGATGCAATTTTGCACATACATTCAAACGCCGGAACAGATAAAGGATATATCTTATTTTATCCCGGCGAACAGGGCAAGATTAACCCTGGATTCGGTTGCGGCAACGTAAAAGGTCCGATCGGTTCACAGGTTCCGGCAAAGAGCTTGAATCTGGCCAAAGAGCTGGACAGCGTAATGAGCAAGACAATAAAAAGCAGTGGAGTAAGGGATACAACTAAATTCCCCTCTTATACCTCACAGGGATATGGAATATACAGCTACGATGCACCATTGGTCTCATCAGCGGCGGTGACTGTGGAGATGTTCGGCCATGAAGATACAACTTATGCGGAAAATTTTTATAAGAATGCCGGCGGTGCAATGGACAAAATGGCGGAAGGGATCGCAAATGGATTGATCGGCTACATCAGCGGGGCCCCCCTCAACACCAAGACACAGTCTAACCGATCTAAAGCATGCCAAATTGCCGATGGAGCGATCAAAACTGTACTGGATGTTCAGAAAAACGATAGCAATGGCAAAGCCGGTTCGATGACTAACCGCTCATCCGATTACGCCAAAGGCAGAGCTTGGGGCTATTATGCTAATGGCCTTGGCCACCTTTTGTATGCTGATTGCGGCTCATTTGTCGGATATGTGGTAAGAGCTCTGGGCATCGATCCGAATTATCCCATTATGAGCTCGGCCGTTCAGTTCGCCTATATCCAAAAACACCCTGATAAATACGAAATGTTTGCGGCTAGCAATAGCAATTTAAAACCTGGCGATATCCTATTTCGAGGCAGCTGTGACAGCAATGGTTGCCACTATGGTACACGCGGCAAATGGGGGCATACCAATATCTTCGTCGGACAAAATAAATATTTATCAGGAGTCATCGCCTCTGCTTCACTCGGCCGCCCTGGTTACGGTCCGCAGACCCAAATATCAAGAGAGTCCGATATGGGAGTCGCCGTCAGGATTAAAAATTAGCGCTTCGCTTTTTAGCGGTTTTGGAATAAAATATAGCTATGCACAAAGAGATAAAAAAGTTGACCAGATCAGTTTACCTGATCATTGCTTCGATCGTCGTGGCTTTTTCTTTACTACTCTGGTTCTTAGTTAACTCCTTCGTCACCGTCATTCTGACACCGCCCAGCGCCGCTGTCCACGTCGACGGTAAAGCAATGCGGTACACTTCTTTTGGCAAATTACGGCTGACTCTACCCCCTGGTCAGCATACAATCACGGCAGAAGCTGACGGATATGCCGGGCGGTCTGAAAAGATTATCTTGCGGCGAGGGTTTAACAAAAGCATAACCTTAGGATTAAAAGAACAGGCCAAACCAGTAGAGGTGAGTGCGAGCGCAACCATGCTTGAAAAAGGAAATGATTTTAATGACAATTTCTATTTGGGAAACGACGGCAAGACTTTGTTTAAGCTCAAAGTGTCGCTCGATAGTGAAGGCAATATTTCGCTATTAGAAAACAGGCCGGTGACAAGCGGACGGTTATCAGGCGTCAAGGAAATCATCTGGTCCCCGACCAAAGAACTGGCGCTCTTGCGAAAAAGCGATATGGTTACACTCTTTGATCTCAAAAAATATGACTTTGTAAATCAGACCGAAACGCCCTGGGGAGAAGACATCGGCTCAATCGCCTGGTCACCTGATAACTCAAAGATAGCTTACTACTATTCCCCTCCTTCGGGTGAAAAGAGTCTTATTTTCGCCAATCTTACAAATACCGAAATCAACCGGATGTTAAACCTGAAAGAGCTTAATATTGAAAATCCGATCTTGCGCTGGTCGCCTGATTCCGAGTGGTTGATGATTATCCCGCGTGATGTAGATGAGAGCAAAAATAAAATATACATGTTCAACGCCTACACCAGAAATTTCAGCGAACTTACAGACACAGGAAACCAGATTGATGCTGCCTTTTCTCCCGACAGCAATAAAATCATTTATGCCACCTACTCGAAGGATAGCTCAAGCCCTGTCGACACGGTTCTTTCAGTGATGGATCGGGACGGAGCAAACAAGCGGAGCCTGGATCTAAGAGCCGAGTTAACGAAAACGGCTTGGCTCAAAGATTCGGATAATCTTGTTGTAGCAACATACGACATCGGGACAAAAAAAGAATCGATTTTTAAGTTTAATACATCCACTAAGAGTATTTCCGGCTTTTTACTAAAAGACTTGGGAGATATCTTTATTAACTCTATCAGCATTACCGATGATAATCGGATCGTAGTCTATGAAGACAATTCGGGTATCTTTGCAGTGAAGGCAGAATAGTCCTTGAGGAGGGATAATTGGCCAATGAGAAAACAATAAATGAATTTAATAGTGCTGTCGAAAGAGTCCGTACCCAGATAAGAGCGATGGAACAGCCGGGACTACTTCCCTCGGTTGTCCAAGCTAAGTATGATCTGGCTGCTACCGAGATCGCCTCTATGGAAGATGAGCATCTCGATCGTGTAGATCGGGATCGTTTTTATGGATTAAAAAATGAGCTCGAACATGCCTACCAGGTGAGCATGTGGCAGAGCGAAGAAGAATTCAACCAGGATGATGATGGGTATCCAAGAAACGAAAGCGCGCCAGAACCGGCCCCGGATTCCCCAGAAAAATCCGGGGAACAAAAAACCGATCGTGAAAAGATAGAGGACAGCGAGCGTAGGCGCCGTGAGGAGCAAAACCAGTCGCAGCAGGAAAGGTCCCAGGAAGCGGAGAGGCAGCGAAAAGAAAGAGAGAAAGAAGAATCTGACCGACGAAGAGGGAAAATTAAGAAAAAGGCCAAAGACAAAGCGGCCAAGAAGGGCTGGCGGAAAGTCTTGCTGCAATTTCTTGGCACATCTCTCCCCTGGATACTTCTGGCGGCGGCGATTGCGGTCGTCTTAATGATAATCATCTTTGCAATTTTAGGTGCGATAAAAAGCGGCGCCAACGGCTCTACTCCAAACCAGCCGGTCGGCAGCGCCTCGGATTCTACCATTTTGCAAAAGACGCTGATTGCGTCTGGCGATAAGGAGATCGGCAGCGGCATCACAGACACAGTCATGGCCGATCTGCAAAGAAACCTTGCCGATCTCGGGGACAAAACCGACGATCCCACTGCCAAGGGGAAGACAGAAGAAATAGTCCAAAAGATTGACCGATTTCTCCTTGGCCACGACTCAGCACTAGGCAAAGAAATTATTGCCGACATCAGAGCGATTTTGCCGCAAATCGCCCAGCAGATACCCAAGATCGGAGTTCCAACCAGGCAGCCCGTCAGCACAATTCTCGGCTTTAACGAAAATTTGCACTATGGAACCCCTCTCCGGCCGGAAGTACGGACGGACAATCTGGAACATGGCACATATATGTATTATGGCCAGGGAATTGCCGACGCTGTCGACCTTTTTGTTGAAAAAGACAGCGATGTCTATCCGATTTTTGCAGGCAAGATCATCGACATCTCCGATGATGGTACCGGCAACCAAAAGATCGTAATCCAAAATGGTGATTATGAGCTCTTAATGGCACAGATAAAAATACAGGATAGCATCAAAGTAGGCCAGAATATCACTACCTCTCAATCAATCGGCAAAGTAGCAGAAGTTGAGGGATTTAATGAAATCCATATCGAGCTGGCATATCAGGGTAAGCCGGTTGTCACTACCGCCTTAGACAAAATCGATTACCTCTCAAATGATAAATTGGATTGGGGTGCATACCTGTGGAACCATATTAAGGAGGCGATGAATCTGCAATGAGACTGTTCAAACACATCATTTTATATTCTGTGGCAGTGGTCATCACGCTCAACCCGCTGATAGGGATCGCCGCTGATATCAATATCAACCCTGCGAGCGGCAAGGAACAGAGCGATTTTCAATTTCCGCTTATCGATATCGCAAATCAGAGCCGATATGGCTACACACCCTCGGCTGCAATCGCCGGACAAAATCCACGGGGCATCTTTGCTGATCCCAGCTATCAGGCAATTATAAATATTCTGAACAAATATTCCAGCCCTGACTCAATCCTCACTTTTGATGATCTTTTTTCTACAGGCAAGGATGTCCGGCTAGTCCTAAAGCAATCCGATCTTGATTCAATCCGTTCGCTCTATTGCCTGACAAAAATTCTTCCGGATTTTGAAAATAATTTGAGCTCCCTTATTGATAATCTCTCAACTGCCGATAAGCTGGAAATTAATAAGCTCAAAGAAAGCACCCCAATATTGGACTTCCTAGCAGATCTCAAAGCGGGAAAAAGCCTGGCCAGCAACGGATCTTTTAGCGGCACTGCTCTCTTTAATTATTATTTAGAAAATGCCAGAAAGAACTATTCTACGACGAGATTACAAGACCTTTGGCAAGAAGAGGCGGCAAATATTGCAAAAGGCAAGGCACCATCAACAGCGATCGGAACTCTTGCTTGTGTAACCGGCCTGACGAAAGAAAATATCACCGCAAATTTGCTGGAAAAAAACAACCAATACATCTCGGAACAGATAAAGATTGCCTTAGAGACGAACATCGATATTAGAGTGCTAAAAACACTGAATTATCTTATTACCCCTAAAAATCAGGGCGGAGCCGGACATTGGCGGATCAAAGTAAACAGAATTCTTCAGAAAAGCTGGAACTCCAAAGAATCGACCACCGTCAAGAGCACACTCGCCAGCTCGGAATCCGATGTTGCCTGCGGGGGAGACATGACTGCCGCAGAGTGTGGAGCGAAACGAAATGATCTTCCGGACCTAGAGATCGAAAATAAGGACGGCGGGGCATATGACGCCTATCTGGAAGATGCCTCTAAAAATGAGGACAAAAATAGCGCAAACTTTACTTCCCATGCAGAGGGGCAGGCGGTTGATATCAGCGAGATTGATGATATCCGTTGTACAAAAGTGACAAAAAAGAATTTACCCGGTTCAAGCAAAAAACCCAAAAAGGATCTCATCAGACCGATAAAATTGGCTTGGCAGACCACCGACGGTTGGCAGGAAAGCAATGGAGACAGCGATACTTTTGACCTGATGGCAACATTTAAGAGTCTTGCCTCCGACTCCGTCAACAATCTTATCGGTTCCCTGAGTGATGGAGAGATAAGCTATGAAGGCGACCTCTCGAAAGCCAATTTTAGCGAGATTATGGGTGTTGTGGGCGACTCCCTCCTCTCAAATGTTTTGGGCAGCAAAATCAAGGATATAAGCACCTCCAATATGGAAGGTACACTAAAGAATTTGGGTGCTGACTATCTCTCTGACTATTTCGGTTTGCCCAGAGAAGCTCTTTATAATACTGATTTACTAAACATCGAAGAGATGAAATTTGCGATTGGTCGGTCATACATTGAGAGTAAACTTGGTTTGCCAACCGGCTCGTTGAATGGGGCCACTCTTGCCGAGACACTCATTAATATCGGCCGCCGCAAAGTTGAGCTTGAAATGAATCTGAGAAGCGGTGATCTCGACGGATTTATTCTGGATCAAACCGATCCTATCGCTGTCTATGTCGGCGCCAAAGTAATCGAGGAAAGTCTGGGACTGCGAGCGGGCTCATGGCCCAAGAACGCCAAATCTTTCGGCGATATCAAAGACAGTATTTCAGAGATCAAATACTTTCTAATTAAAAACGATCCGGCCTCAATTGACCGCCTTCTGAATCTGGATCCGGGAACAGCTCAAAACTTTATTGATAACAAACCAATCAGTAGCTCTCTTGCCTCTGACTCCAGAAATTTTGCAGCCGTTGTCGGCGAACGGCGGATGAGTAATACCATATTCGGCCTGAAATATTTCTCGATGAGCAACAGCGCATACCAGCTTCCCGGCCCGACAAAAGAAAACCCAAACGTGCCTGATACATGGGCCGGAGCAATAAAGGGCGACCTCGGCAGCATGCAGACGATCGGAATCTATACCTTGGCACGGCTGCTTGGGGAAGATACGCTAAAACCAGAATCACAGACTGGCAACGCCGTTTCAGTGACAGAAAATGGCATGACTGCGGAAATTGCTCCGGCGGAATTTGGAAAATTCGTTTTCCGGGAATGGCTCAGAAACAACCTCAACAAATCAGGTGATGAATGCAATTTGGCAAATCAAAAATTGAACTTTGATTTTTCAGTCTCTGCCAGTGGCGAAATTATCTTTGGCGGCAACTCAAAAGTTTCCAACAAGGTCCCCGACCTCCCGATCACTCAGAAAATTACCTACGTAGACGGGACTACATCCCACCAGGAGGATTACACGATCAACGAGGATAAAGCTATCGCTCTTGGACTTAAACCACTGGATCTCCAGAGAATGTTCGGCTGCGGCAGCTCCGGAGGACGTGCGGTGATGAAGAGAGCCGGAGCGTCACAGCTATATTCAAAAATAATTTCTAAAATCCAAAAGAATAACGACGCTCTGCGAGTTAGCATTGACGAAGGCAATCCGGAGATTTCGATCCAAAACGATACGGTAAAATTTTACATCGAGCATATTTCTGCCATTAAAGCGGCAGCCGAACAGGCCAGCAAGGACTTGGCAAGCGTTAAGACCGGTGATATTAAGACAGATCAAATCAATACCAAATTAAAGGATATTGCAGAAAAGATCGGGGCATTATCTCAGCTTGCCAACGATAGAGAAAAAATACTAAGTCTGATCGGTAATGCCAGCCAAGCTGCAATCATCGCAGATCAGATTAATGAGGATGTTGATATTCTGACCCAATATCTTGGCCAAGAAAAGGACGAAGCAAACAATAAGATAACCGCCATAAACACCCTGATTTCAGACACTAATACGTTAGTTAGATTAATCTCAGAAGTCCTGGCCGGCGATTACATAAAGTCCTCTGACTCTCTTACGTTGAACCAGATCAACCTTAAAAACCTCGACTGGGGACTAAAAGAGACATCAAAAGTTGATGATAGCAGTTTCACGGGCAAATCCAATGATAACGATCTCGAAACATACCTTCTCTTCCTGATGCTTTCGGGCCGTCTCTCCCCAACAGACGCTCTCCTCCGCTTTGGCGCCAACCTTTCAGAGGGAAAACTTGGCTTACCGGCCAACTCACTCCTTTACTTTGTCCAGAATTATGAAAAAAGAGGGCTGGCCGGCGATCAAGCATTTTTTGAAGCGATCGGGCAGGCAAAAATAGAGGCGGAGTTTTCTATGCCGAGCTTTTATTTCCAAGGTTACAACACACTGCCAGACGAGCCTGATTTCCAAAATGACCCGAGCGCGATTGCACAGTATTCTGACAACACGCTGATAGCTGAGAACATCGCTGCCTTTACCCAGTATCAGAGCGGTCCTCTCTCGGGGGTATTAAAGAAACAAGCATCGTTTCTGGGAACCACTGCAAAAACCGCCGGAGAAGTTACGACGAGCGCCTCAGAAGCAGAGATTATACAACGGATGATGATCTCAGGGTGGCCAGGATATCCCCTGTTAAAAGCATCTGCAGAAGCTAATTGGCAAAAGGAAAACAAAGCACAGATTGAAAAAAGCCGAGGCAGCGAGATCGCTGAATCAACTTTAGATGATGTGACTAAGAATATTGAGAAAAGAGGATACACTGACCTTATCCGCTCGGGTCAGGATGACTTACTTTTCCGGATGGGCCTGCCGGTTGGGAAATTCAGCGCTTTATCATCAAACAGCAATATGGCATGGCAGTTGGGACAAAACAGGTCAGAACAAATCGATTCAGACTTGGGGATCAAGTCAGGATCGACAAAATCATTATTTACCAAAGAGCAGAATCTCTCCTCAGCAGTCCTTTCGAGCGATGAAAAAAATTTGGTTGAAAGTAATGCCAAGATCAGCGGAACGACTCTTGAGAGCTATCTTCGCCTCAGCAGCGGTGAAATAACGCTGGACGATGCCAAGATCAGCGGAACCGCTCCTGATTATATCTTTCAAAATCCATACAGTTCCAGCAACGCCTGCGCTATATCATATACTAAAAAGGACGGCTTCATTGCAAATGAAACCACTCTCCAAAACGACTCATTCTGCTACTACGATGTGAAAGGACGGCATTGTTTTGAGAGTTTAGAAGAAGCCGGGGCTTACCAACGTGCCCATGAAGCCGATAAGTTTCAATCAGCCGTTGATGAGATAGCATACTCTATTGCAACGATTTTGGGAGATGCCGGCTCGCAGGACAAGATTAAGGCCAATCTCGAAAAGTTTGTCAACGACCACTCGCAAAAAAATGCCTTTAACAGCATTACCGAGGATAATCAAAAAATACTAAGTATGATCTCGGAAAAAAGCGGGATATCCCTCGAAACGCTGGGGAAACTCTTTACTCGAGACGATAAGAAATATCCCGTTTCGGCCTACAAAAGGTTGGTTGGGCAAGCTCTGGCGCAAAGAGTTATAACAAGCCGTCTTTTCTCAGAAGCAGGAGTTAGCTTCGACCCGTCAGTCTTTAACCTAGGGGCGCTTTATCAGATTCTGAGCGGTGACCTAAGGCCTCTCTACACAATGGGGGCAAGTTATCTCGATAAGTCCCTCAACCTCAAACCCGGGACTTCAAGCATCCTGCTGCAAGCAAAAAGCACCTCTGATATCGAATGCGCCCTCAAGGAAGCAGGGTCTTCGATGCTTGGGGATATGCTTGGGCTGGGTAATTTCTCAATCAGATCTCTTAGCTTAAACGGGCTCGCCCAATCTGTCGGCGAAAGCAAAGTAGAGCAATCGCTCAATTTACCGAGAGGGAGCTTTTACGGATCGACATTTATGGAGGCCGCTCAGAGAGCGGGGTTGATCAATATTGCCCTCGGATTTAACATCCCCCTCTCCGACGGTAAAGACGTTCTGGCAGATGGCGAGATTGTGAGCCAAGCGGATTTACGGGCAATTCTCGGCCCGGATGCTGCCAAGAAGTTTGAGAACACTACTGCCAAAATCCGGCTCGAGCAAATCAGGGACTACGCTTCATATGGCGCGTACTTAAATAAGGATACGGCAGCGACAATAACTTCAATTGAAGGAAAAATTAAAAACAGGATTGGTAGCTTAAGCAAAGCTTTCGGTCTCGCAGGCGGATCAATTTCTGTGGATTTGACCAAAGCGTCAAACGAGATGAAAGAGGAAGCAACAACTTTTATCTCCAAACTTAATTTGCTTGATAGCTCCTTCCAGATACCAAAAGGCAGCACTTTTCTCCTCATCGCCGGGCAAAATAATGTGTCGCCCGATACCTACAACAAGGCGATCGGCGCAAAAGCCGGACAACAAGTATTGGCGACGACAATCGCCGACCGGCTCGGCTTAAACTATGAAAAGGGTGCAAAGGCGTACGATCTGCTAAATAACTTCCAAAACATTTTCAGCTGTCGGGGCAAATTGACCAATCAAAGCGGGGATCTGGTCTGCCTTTCCGATGGTAAACCGGATGAATGGTACCAGCATTACGACAAACTCTATGCGTCTCTTGATCAGATATTTACACTCTCATTGGATGAAAAAGCCGGTTTTCCCGAGGGGACCATCGGGCAAATCATCAGCGACCCCAAAAGCGCTGGTCCAACCCTCTTCAAAATAGGGGCGGAAAAGCTGGATGCTCAATTCGGCCTATCTTCGGACAAGATGGCTTCTTTTTCTGCTTTATTTGCTTTCCTTGGGCTCTCAAACGGTGGTCCGGAATGCGCCGGCCAGTCGCAGAACAGCCCGGAGGCACTACAAGCAAGCACGGGCGTCGGCGATGCTGAAAAGAAACTTGCCGATATCGAAATAGCCGAGCCAAAAACCTCAAATGCAGACGCGGATAACAATTACCTTGACTGGAAGAGTGCCCGAAACAAAGCGGCGAGTGATTTGCTTGCAGCCAAAAAAGCCCTGTCAGATATTATCAATCCCAGCTTTGATATCTGCAAAATCCAGTCTGCAGGCGATATCGGGGGCAAAATTGATGAACAAATAAATACAGTCGGCAAAGATTGGGCCAAGCTGACAAACCAGAGCAATCTGGTGCAATGGGGAAAGGCGGCGCTATCACAGAAAATTCATGATTTGCTTTATAACGTAAAGGCCTCCGGTCCCCAAGGCGACGTCCGGATCGGCGTTGATATGCCTGTGTCTGACATTGATACCCTTGTCAACGGAAACATGAAATCCCTCGAGATCGCCACATTGGCAATCGGAGCAAATTACGCTTATATCTCAGCGGATAATGTCAGGACAACAAATTGCAACTCCAGTGAAGGCGAATGCAAGACTGCGGTTCCCGAAGCAATGCGAGCCAGTTATGATGATATCAAAGCCGGAGTATTAGGGATCACTCCAAATGAAGATCTGGCGCTTGCCGCCTGGATCGATGCAAATGGCATATATGATAATCCAGAGGTAGTAAAAGCCGGTGGCACAGCTGGCGCTCCTAGTACCGGGACCGGCAACTTCGGCAACAATCTGATCGATGCTCTCGCTGCTACTGACACAAACGCCGATACTGCCAATATAGTCGGCAGCAAGCTCAAGGAGCAATATGGTTATAGCACCAATTTGCTTACCGCCAAAAAAGCGGAGCTCTCCCAGAAGATAGCGACAAACAGGCAAGCGGGCAGCAGTTCGTGCCAGCAGTCAGGCCAGTCGAACGGCAGTGCCCTAGAGGAGTGTCTGGCAGCTTATGATGCGGCAAACGGCAACCCAACACAATTGCTGGATAAGCTCAACGATCCGGCAAAGTACTATACTGTCGGCGGAGCAAATTATTCGCCAGCCAATCAGGAGAGCGTAAATATGATTCGCCAGTCAACCCGTAAAATCGCTCAGGAAAACCTCTCCTTTAAGTTTATGGATGCTGCGTTCTGGAAGTTGGATGAAAATGTCTATTCCGGCTTTGCCCGCGATCTTTTCAAGGGTAACGCTGAGATTAGGACGGCAGCGCTGGCTAAATATATCAAAAACGGCGTTGCCAACGGCCATCTGTTCGGTTTGAAATTCAGCGCTCTTCCTGAAGTGGACCAGTGGCTTGATGTTTTGAATTTTGGCAGAGACTTGATCGCCGGAAACTCAGACGCCTTTAGCAAATTTGCCGGCACAAATGGCTTTAACACTCTGACGGATTTTATCTCGCAACATTCCGATGATTGGTTTGGCTTTAATATCAGCAGCGATATAGCCAAAGGAATAATCGTCGGTTTGGGCACAAACGATTGGGGTTTGAGCTCCATTTCCCTTGATAATATTGAAAAAGGCGGAGCGACCCACGATGTTATTCTGGCCAACGGGCAAAAGATGACATTGCCGACGCTCGGCGGCAGTCTGACAAATATCTTTACTCAAAAGCTTTTTGGCTGGGCTGACAAAAAGCTCGGTTTGAATCCCGGACAGACATTTAGTCTTTTTCAAAAAGGCGTTGCCCTGTATAAATCGTGGCAAATTTATGAGGAGATCTCGCAAGCAAAAGATATCGCCACTCTCTCAACACAGGCAAAATCATTCATGGATTCCCGCGGTGCGACCGATTTAGCATCCGGCCAAGAAGAAGCAAAGCAGGCCTTTACTGCTGCCAAAGGAGCGATAGTTTACGAAGCCGTGTCTCTCGCCGTCCAAAAGCTACTCGGAGCCCAAATAGGTGGAGTTGAGGAGGATCTGGGGATGATCCCTGGTACGCTTGAGGGTATGGTAACAGTCTTAGTTTACAATGCGGTTGCTCCGATGCTCAACCTGGCCGCAATAAATCCTTGGGCAGCCGTCGCCATTGCCATCGCCGGATATTTGCTGGGTGAAAAAGTCTACTACTACTGCAGCGCAGACGGTTATTATCCGGAGATCGGCAAGCCCAATGCAGACGAAAACGACATTTCCGGCATCGGCGTTTGGGGGGGAAGAATAAAGAATTCACAGACCGAGAAATTTAATGAACTGCAGAAACAGAAGTATATTTTAGCCGCACAGTATAAGGCACGACGGCTGATTAGCGATATGATCCAATTGCAAAACCGTCCTAGATATGTTGATCACGACAGCCAACCGATTATTCCCGTGCAGATAATGACCGGCCGGCAGGAAGATGTTGATTACTTTGACGGGCAGGGATCGATCTCTGACTACATTTGCAAACCTCGCCTCGGCGATGAGGCAGTATCATGCGGCGGAATATGCGGGACCACCCAGGGAGATGGCGGGTGCAAATCAACCACAAGGATGGGGATCTGGCGGAATCCGCAAAATGTCCCCTTCACTCACATCGGGTTTTGATATTTACCCGAATATAAGTATGCGGAGAGACCGAATTACCTTCTTGCCTATTGAACTATTAACGGAATCAATCAATTGGTCCTCCTGCATTTTGAGTTCGGACGCCGCGGATGAAGAACCGACAGAAAGCTTTAGAATGCCTTTCTGGAAGGAGATTACATTGAAACGTCCATTCCCCCACTTCTCGGCTAAAAAGCAAATCTGGGCACTCTGAAAGCTCTCTAGCGACTTGTTTTTGGCTAACCTTTCCCTGATTATCTTATCAATCTTATCCATTGTTAATTTCCATGATACGAGCCGTTTTTATGAGTTTGGGATTTAAGTGGTCCTTATCGGTTGTCGTCACAACCGTCTGATATCGGCCAATTATCTCCCCTAGCCGATCTCTCCGTGTCTGGTCAAATTCAGAGAAAACATCGTCCAGCAGCAAGATCGGCCGGCCGGCTTCGTCAGAGAGATATTCCAATTCAGCAAGTTTGAGCGCCAAAATAGCCGTCCGGATCTCTCCTCGCGAGCCGTAATTTGCCAGATTAAAGCCGTTTAGGCAAAGAGACAGATCATCGCGGTGAGGACCGACCAGAGTGCATCCGGCCCCGATTTCACGTCTTTCAGCTGCCTTAAGCGCCGCCCCGAAGCCGCCTTCGGCAGAGTTTAAATACCGTACTTCAAAACAATCTTCTTTTTGGCCGGCGATCTGACGGTAAAACTCCGGCAAATGAGCGGAGATTTCCGCTAGTGCCTTGTTTCTCAGATCGATAATAATCTCGCCATGCTTGATTAATTCCTCGTTCCAAAACTCGAGTTCCTTTGGCAACGCCCTCTGTTCGGCAATTGCTGAAAGAAGAGAGTTCCTTTGTAAACGGACTTTCTCGTAGCCGACCAACGCACGGACATAATCCCGGTTTTTTTGCGAGATTAGCATATCAATAAAGCGCCGGCGATGGCGCGGACTGCCAAGGACAAGCTCGGCCGACTCCGGCGAGAAGACGACGCTTCGAAGCTTGCCGATGAAGTCCGACTGCTTCTTCGGCGCTCCTTTATATTTGGCTCTTAGAATAGAGATCGGGTGGCGCTGAATAAAGATTTCGTACTCGCCGGAATTGCCGATAACACGGCAAAAATCCGCCTGCTGATTTATCAGGTTGCGCTTATCGTCTTCGCGAAAAGACCGGCAGCAAGACAAGAGACAGATTGATTCCAGAATATTACTTTTTCCTGCGCCATTCTGGCCTATCATGACAGTCACCTGATCAAGGCCGATCTCCAATTCAGCATGGTTGCGGAAGTTCTCTAATTTTAAGCTTTTAAGCACAGAGAAAGATTAGTTTTCCAGTTTCAAAGGCATGACTATATAAATATAGTTGTCTTTCTTCCCTGATTCAAAGATCGCCGCAGAAAATGAATCGACCAAGCGAATAGTAATTTCTTCGCCGCCCAACACATTGAGCACATCCAGAACATATTTTGCATTGAAAGCCACGCTAATTTTTCCTCCTTCTGTTGTTGCTTCGATTGTTGAAGTAGCAGAGCCGGCTTGAGAGCCGATCGAGGAAACCGTCAGCTTATCGCCTGTCTCCAAGCGAATATTATTGTTAGCTGAATCCTTCGCAAAGAGCGATGTCATCTTCACCGCAGAGAGAAATTCACTAAGTTTCATTTTGGCGGTTGTCTTTGTGGTAGCCGGAATAATCTGGGAGTAATTTGGAAACGCGCCTTCAATCAGACGGGAAACAACATAGGTCTCGCCAAGCTGAAAGGCAACCTGATTGTCAGTTGAGGATATCACCAATTTCTCAGAATTATCATTGGCGAGAAGACGAATAATCTCAGTAATTGTGCGGGCAGGGATGATCATCGTCTGGTCTTCTTTTCGGCTGCTTACAGAATCAATCTTCTTTTCGGCCAACCGGTAAGAGTCCGTTGCCGCCAAAATCAAACGATCCTTCTGAAATTGGAAAAAAACTCCGGCCAGGACCGGCCGCGTCTCGTCAGTTGCCGGCGCTATTCCAACCTTCTTTAAGGCATCAAGCAGGACATCGCGTTTGATCTCAAGCAAAGAATCCTCCGGCGGTTTTGGAATTGAGGGAAACTCTTCAGCAGAGATACCATTGATCGTAGCCTCAAAATGGCTGGACTTTAAATTGGCGCTATTGCCGGTGGTCGTAATCCCAATTGATTCGTCTTTGTTGTTGGAGATAAAATCAGACAAAATCCTTGCGGGCAGAGTGATCGACCCCTCTTCATCGACCTTACCAATTGTCTGCGTCGATATCCCAACCTCCAAATCCGTTGCCGAAAGCGATATCTTTCCTTTCTTTGCCTCGATTAAGACATTACTCAGGACAGGCAGGGTGGTACGGGTGCCGACTACTCGGGAAACTTGGGACAGTGCTCTCGCGAAGTTTGATTGCAATAAGGTGATTTTCATAATGCTCCTTTATTGTATTAAGTTATTCACAGTTGATTTACTTTTTGTGGGTAAGTCTTTTCAACAAGAGGATGATTTTCTCAATGCAGGACAGGGTTCTTGTGTGATCACTTGTTTGCCTGAGGATAACTGCCAGATAAGGACATTCTCGCTGTTGACAGGCTGTTCACAACCCCCAGAATTAATTTTCGTATATTTCCCCATGTAGGTTATCACCAATTTTTGCCCATATCGCTAAACAGGATTTCCCACAGCTGTCTAACCTAGTTGTTTGCCGCTGGCTTACCTTTTTCCAGTTTTCCACACTTTCCACAGCCCTTACTATTACTACTATTTTAATAACCCTTTTTATATCTAAGCTAACTGTAGGATGAAAAGATTCTATCTTTTATAACAGCAAGATTCTCTTTTAAATGAATATCTGTGCCCAATGAGCTTTCTATCTTCTCACAACCATGCATTATTGTAGAATGATCTTTCCCTCCCATCCTGCGGCCTATTTCCGGATATGAGAGATTGCATTCGTGCCGGAGCAGATACATCGTCACCTGTCTTGGCATAACCAGATCTTTTGTCCTCTTTTTTCCGAGCAGATCCTCGATCGGAATCTTAAAGTATTTATGCACCTCTCTTATGACGAGTTCAGCCGTGATGTATTCCTGTTTCTCGGTGATAATATTGGAAAGAATTTCCCCTGCTTTATCTTTGTTGATTGTCGAGTTGGTAAGTTCGCAGGTAGCAATGATCTTATTTAACGCGCCCTCGAGTTCCCTGATAGATGATTTAATATTCTGGGCAATGAAAGTGATCACCTCTCCATCGATCTCTTTTTTGAGCTGGTTGGCTTTTTGGCGCAGGATAGCCTCTCTTGTCTCCAGATCCGGATGGCCGATGTCAGTCACCATGCCGCCTTCAAACCGGGTTTTTAGCCGTGTCTCTAATCCTTTGATCTCTTTGGGCGTCCGATCCGACGTTAAAACAACCTGTTTTTTGTTTTGGTGAAGGTGGTTGAAAGTATGAAAGAACTCGTCCTGTGTCTGCTCCTTAGTTGAGAGGAATTGAATATCATCGATTAAGAGCAGGTCGACATTGCGGTAGCGATTTTTAAAATCTTTGGCCTTACCAAAACCGGAACCCACTGCCTGAATAAAATCGTTGATAAAAGTCTCGGTAGTGACATAGAGAACTTTTTTGTCCGGATATTTCTTGAGCATCTCATGACCAATTGCCTGCATCAGATGTGTTTTGCCGAGACCGGAGTCGCCGTAGATAAAAAGAGGATTGTATTGAGTGCCAAGTTTATCGGAAACAGCATGTGCGGCAGCATGAGCAAGTTGATTTGAAGGACCAATTACGAAGTTATCAAAAGTATATCGATCATCCAGCAAGACATTTTGCGGGAGGGGTTGGAAGACGGCCGTTTCTGTTGTTTCCGTCTTATCCACAGACCTGTGGATAAGTTTGCTATTTTCAAGATTGATCACCTGATCATTTTTCGGGGTGGCAATTTTGAATTTAACCAGCTGGACCGGCTCGCTAATCTGGTTTTGCAGGGCCTTTGTTATTTCTTTTAGATACTTCTTTTTGAGCCAGTCTTCGACAAAGAAAGTTGGTACGCCGATCGTAAAAACGCCTTTTTTGTACTCATAGACGAAAGTGTTCTTAAACCATGTTACAAAATTAGCTTTTGAAAGAGTAACTTGCAGCTCACCCAAAGCATTCCGCCAGATTTCATTTAAATTCATTGTTCCCTCAAAGCTAATTAACGCTAGTTCAAAATATAACAAGTTATCCACAATCAATGCAATACAGCGAATTTCGAAGCTTAATATACAACATCCTTATTATTTTATGGTATAGTTGATTGGTAGCAATTACTATCTTATGGAGGGGTCTATGGCAAATAACTTGAAAAAGGCCAGATTTAGCCGGAATGTTCTTTTGGTGATTGGGCTCATAATAATAGCGGTAGTCGCATTTTTGCTTATTCAAAGATTCAGCGCCGACAGCACAAAATCACAATGCGTGGAAAAGATGCCTGTTTTAATAGCAGAGGGGCAAAGACAAGTGAACGTGAAGGTGCAGGGGCCCAGATTAAAGGTCGGTTTCTTAAAATACGCCTACCCGATTCTATGGGCTGCTTCCGAGGTTGATAAGTTTTTAAATAAAGCTTCAGTTAAATTATTCTTCACGGGAAAAATATGCCGAGCTGCAGGTTCGACGCAGACAAGAGCATGTTTGCCTTCGGTTGATAATATTATAATATCCCGGCAATCACAAAAGATTCCGTTTGGGCTTTATCAGCTAGACACAGTCTGTACTGTAGGGAAAAAGACTTCAACAAAATCCGCCTTCTATATCGGCAGACCGATGGATAATACAGCGCAAGTTCAGATCTTAAAAAGAATTGGCGCTACAACGGCACTGCCTCTGAGTAAAGCCAGGAACGCTTTCTCGCAGAATATCAGCTATCCTCTCAAGACGACTACCATTGTAACAACGACGGTTCTTTCTGATGGTGGCTCGAGCACTAAGACCACGGCTACAAGCGAGAATACTATTAAGACTCAGACGGCCGCCAACGCTATCTTTAGGAGTTTCCTGGAGAACCCTCTGAATATTACGGTTAAAAATGTCGCAAAATCCTTGATCGAAATGTAATCCGCCACTTGATTAATGGCTGTATTTCTGTTATCCTACGCCTTGTCATGAAAAGAACATACCAACCAAATAAACGAAGAAGGCAGCGAGTTCACGGTTTCCTGCAGCGGATGTCGACTCTTGCCGGCAGATTAGTGCTCAAAAGACGAAGGGCAAAAGGCCGCAAAGCCATAGCGGTCTAGTCTATACCTTTTGCTATGGCAAACCAATCGTAAGATTGGTTTTTTGTTTGTAGGAGAAACAGAGACCTTCTGATAAGATAAATATAATGCTTAATAAGAAATTCAGATTAAATAAGGGCAACGACTTTCGGAAGGTCTTTAAATCAAGACCTGTCTATGAAGGCGGCTTATCTGTTCGGGCTATCTCAAAGGATCAAGGTCAGGAGACCCGTTTTGGCTTTATTGTGAGTAATAAGGTTGAGAAGAGAGCCACAAAAAGGAATAAGCTCAAAAGACAGCTTCGGGCCATCGTGGCAATACTCATGCCACAGATTAATAAAGGATCCGATCTTGTTATTATTGCCACCGAAAAAGCCGTGCATGAAACTTTCGGTGAGCTGAGGGGCGATTTGACAAATGCAGTCAGAAAGCTGAATCTCCTTCATGATTAAGGCGCTTATAATCGGTCTGATCGAATTGTACCAACGGACGCTATCGCCTGATCATGGCTGGTTTAAGAGCAGGCATCCGGCCGGATACTGCCGGTATTCCCCATCATGCTCTGAATATACTAAAAAGGCGGTCTTGCAATACGGCATATTTTTTGGCTTAATAAGAGGGATCTGGCGGATTTTACGCTGTAATCCGTGGAGCAAGGGCGGGTACGATCCTGTTTAAACTGATTAATTCTTAATTTGGATTTTATGAAAGCATTTATCTACGCGGTTTTATACCAACCATTGTTTAATATTCTGATATTTTTCGCTTGGTTGATTCCCGGCCATTCTATCGCACTCGCAATTATCGCCGTAACGGTGATCATCCGGATAATTTTATTGCCATCTTCAATCAAAGCTGCCAAACATCAGATGCACAACATGGAGCTTCAGCCGAAGATCAACAAATTAAAGAGTGAGATAAAAGATCCGGCAGAGCAGCAGAAGGCCATGATGGCTCTGTATAAAGAAGAAGGATTTTCGCCTTGGGGATCATGTCTGCCAATACTGATTCAAATCCCGATCATCTGGACGCTTTTCTCAGTTTTCAAGAGCGGTATCAGTGGAAATATGGGCGCTTTATACAGCTTTATTCCCCGCCCCGATAGCGTCAACACCTTCTTTTTTGGAATAAATATGGTCCATCCAAGTGTTTGGGTGTTGCCAATCATTGCCGGTGTTTTTCAGTTTATTCTTTCGTATCTCTCTACACCGAAAAATGTGAAGGTAGAAGGCCAGACCGCTGACCCAACGGCTATGATGAGCAAGCAGATGCTGTTCATCGCACCTTTAATCACCGTTTTCTTCGGGCGATCTATGCCGGCGGCCCTCGTGATCTATTGGATTACTACAACCGTTTTTGGCATCTTCCAGCAATTATATGTCAACAAGATGATGAGGGCGGCAAAAAAAGATACTTCTGCCATTAAAGCCCCTTCGGTAGTCGAAGCTAAGCCGGCGCCGACCAAGAAGCAAGATCTCATGACAAAAATAATGAGCAAGCGGCTGGATAAGCAGGAGAAAAAATCCAACGTTACCGTGACCGTCCGGACAAAGAAGCGATAAAAGTTTGGTTTAAATATATAGCGAAGAACTCTTAACATAAATACCGCCCCGGATGGGCGGTATTTATGTATTTTTATCGATTTTATTTTGGCGGAAGGTAGAGGATTTGAACCTCTGAGCCCTTGCGGGCAACTGGTGTTCGAGACCAGCGCCATAAACCACTCGGCCAACCTTCCCAATTTGCATCTCATTTTAACATAAAAAAATGTGTTTTGCCATTAGACAAGCACCTGCTTTGGTATTATACTGAGAGCATTATGTCTGATATCGACAATACAATCTATTACCTAAAACGCGAGCAGGAGGAAAAGTACGCCAAAGAGAAGGCCGCGTCATTAAAGATACCCTACGCAGACTTGACTCAGTATCCTATCATCAGTGATATTTTGAACACAATCCCTGAACAGGACGTAATTCGTTATCGGTTGGTCCCCTATCTCAAGATTGGCAGCGAGCTCAAAATCGGTGCCGTTGACCCGACGAATAAACAGCTGCGCGCGTATATCGAAGATAAGGCCAAGAGCATGGGAAGCAAGATCTCGGTCGCACTGATATCAAAAACAAGCTTTATGTGCGGTGTTTCTTGCTACCAAAAGAGAGATATGGAAGAGATGAGCAAAGCGGAGGAGAAATTAAAAAAGGACGAGGGGGAAAAGGAATCTCTTAAGATTGTTGACATACAATCCGCGGCCGAAGCGGCGAAGCAATCAAGCACAACCCAACTTTTGGAAACGATTTTCAGAGGGGCGATCAATCTCAAGGCCTCAGATATTCATTTCGAGCCGGGGGAAGGCGACTTCCTGATCCGCTACCGGATCGATGGTGTGCTTCAGGATGTTGTCCACTTGCCTCTTTTAAGCTTTAAGCAGATAGTTTCCCGGATTAAATTCTTGGCTAAATTGAGAATGGATATATCAAATGCCCCTCAGGACGGGCGCTTCTCTCTGGAGCTGGATGAAAAACTGGATTTGCGTGTGTCAATCATGCCTTCTGCATTTGGCGAATCAATAGTTTTACGTTTGCTTGGCCAGGAAAAATCAATATTACGTTTGGATTCATTGGGCTTTCGGTCCGATGCCCTCGCAACCATCAGAAATGCGATATCAAAACCGCATGGGATGATCTTGACTTCAGGTCCGACTGGCAGCGGTAAAACTTCGACGCTGTATGCCCTTATAACTGAGTTAAAGAAGCCCGGGGTGAAGATTATCACGCTTGAGGACCCTATCGAATACAGGATCGAAGGTGTCGAGCAGAGCCAAGTCAGGCCCGACCAGGGCTATGATTTTGCAAACGGCCTGCGAGCCTCTCTGCGCCAGGATCCGGACATATTGATGGTTGGGGAGATACGAGATGCCGAAACGGCAAAAATCGCTATAGAATCGGCCCTGACGGGTCATTTGCTTCTTTCAACTATCCATGCGAACTCTGCTCCGGCTGTCTTTGTCCGTTTGCTGGAGATCGGAGTTAAACCGTTTCTTATGTCCGGCTCGATAAACTTAATAATGGCGCAGCGGTTGGTTCGCACGATCTGTCCTGACTGCCAGGAAGAGTATGTGCCCAGTCCTGAGATATGGCAGGCGGTTTTGCAGGTTCTGACACCAGTCAAATCAAGCTTACCTTCCGAGATCGCAGCCAAGCTGATCGCCGATCCACCTAAACTAAGGCGCGGAAAAGGCTGCCCTAAATGTAATAATTCAGGATTCTCGGGCCGCCAAGTGATTGTAGAAACTCTTGTGCCAAGTGCTGAAATCCAGACACTGATTGCCAAAAGTGCCTCAATCGCCGAATTCGAAGCAGAAGCCAAACGTGCTGGCATGATAACGATGGAACAGGATGGTTTGGTAAAGGCCTTATCTTCTTCCACCACTATCGAAGAAGTCTGGAGGGTGACGCGAGGGTAGGGAGATCAGGAGATCAGGCGCAAGGCAAAATTGCTGACAACTCGAACGATAACGTAAGAAAGCGCGATCACAACTATCCCAATGATCACATTGATAATGGCCTGCTGGGCCTTTTTCGCTTGATCGGGGCTGTTTCCTGATGTGATATAGAGTATCCCCGCATACAATAGATAAAAAAATGCCAAAACTCCGGCTACGGCAGTTGCAAGATTCGTCAAACGAGCGACCAGACTTTCAATAGATGCGGCTTGGCCGGAGATCGGAACAAAAAGATTTTTGATATCATCCGGAGTAATCACAAAACAAAGATAGCATTTTTAGAAGAATGCATTTTGTGGCTTGCTACAAATACAAAAAGAAAATTAGCTTCCGGAGTTGAAAGTGCCGATCAAAGCTGTTGTGATCGTGTAGGCAAGTGCGATGATAATCAAACCGATCACGGCGTTTAAGATGCCCTGTTGGCCCTTTTTGGCCGCTTCAGCGTTGCCTCCGGCTGTCAGGTACATAAAGCCCGAGTAGAGCAGATATGCAAAAGCGATAGCACCGGCCGCCAAACTAATCCACGGCAGAACCCGGTTTAAAAGTTCACTAACGCTGCCGACGCCTTCTATGGGATTGAGAGTTATCTGCCCGTCATCGACTAGACTCGAGCTCTCTGCGAAGGCTTTTGCAACTAATTGTCCGATCATTGTCCTCCTATTTTTATCTTAATTTAATTCTAAATCATATTCACATATTTAGCAAATTTTGGATTATGTTGATAATTGTTTTGGCGGCCGCAACAATAATGAGCCCGATCAATGACCAAGTAACCGTCGATTTCCCTTTCTTTATTTTGTTTTCGTCTCCGGTTGAAGAAAGAAGATCAAAAACTCCCCAGAGAAACATGATAAGGGCAGCGATACCGGCCAGTGTCAAAGCGAGGTCGATAGTAGCTGTTATGAGACCGACGGCGCTATCCAGAGTAGCATTTCCCTTACTATCCCAACCATTTTGTTGAATGAAACTCTTAATGCTGCCAATATCCGGAGCAGACACTTCAATCGCTTTTGCCTTTTGTATTAAATCAACCATAGTTAAAATATATTATTTAGAATTTTTATGACAATTTGAATAATAGCATACGATAGTGCACCCAAGACAAGTCCTATGCCAGCATATATCAATAACGTTTTTGCTTTCTTAACTTGTTCCTCATTCCCACCGGCCGTCAAAAACATAAAGCCGCCAATTATAAAGGATATAAAAGTCCAAATCCCTATTACTCCATATAAGAAGATGTTGATTATCCAGCTCAATGCACTCGGCAGGTTTGTGATAGATTCTGATCCGCCCGTGATCTCTATATCTTCGACCGCATCATTATCTACCGTCTCTTCCGCTAATAGAGTATCTGCTTTTACGACTTTGATAATCGGCTCGTTGTTGATGCCGAGTATGTTGTCGCTTTGGCAGCCGGTCTCAGTCGTCATGCCGACGGCTATGAGGCGGTGATCGCCAAGCTGGTCCACTGCAAACTTTGCTTCTCCGCAGGTGCCGTTGGCACAGGTAAGCTTGACTGGGTGGCAGATCTCGCAGTTCTTAACACTTGTAGAAGCAACGATCTTGGGGCAAATATCATCCTTCGTCCAGTTTTCTGACAGATCAATTCTGTCAGTGCGGGAGACAAACATCCTGATGAATTTAATGTTAGGATTAGTCGTTTTAACCTGAACGGCTGTTGCCTCGTTTTGCACAAATTTGTCCGGATATGTTATCTGTATTCCATTCTGATCGCTCTCCATTTCGGTTATGCTCACATCGCTATCTTCAAGCATGGCATCATCCGATGTATCTTTGTCTTCGACAACAGCGCTACAAACGCCGGTTGCAAGGTGAGTTGCGTCAATCAGCTCCATACAAATATCGTTTTTCACCCCGATCTGCGCATGAGTTTCGGGGTCGAATATTTTTGCTCTGATGGTATGACTTCCCAGATTACTGTCTTTTGTATTCCAATCAAAGGAAACTTCCGAGTAGCTTCCGGCAGCCAACCTCTCTGTCTTTTTGAGGACAAAGTTAGTCTTGAGCTCCGTGACACCTTTGACTGTAACCCAGATATCCATCTTCAAGGTTTTATTCGAGGAGTTTTGGTAGCCGGCTTTGATAAACAACAGATCACCTTTGGAGGCCGTACTGATAGTCTGGGACTGATCATTTTTGTTATATATCCCTAGACTGATTGAGTCCTCCGCCTTTGCAAAACTGAAGATTAAAGCAGGCAATATCAGGCTAAATGCAAACAGGCAAGCTAGTTTTTTCATAACTTTATAAGCCATTGCTTCCGCCTCCCGGACCGACTAAGAGATTTAATAAAAATTTCGCAATAAACAAAATGGCATATCCTATGCTCGAGCCAATAATAATACTTGTGCCTTCCTTGACCTTGGTATCGTCCCCTGCCGAAAACATATATAAGTATCCGCCATACATGATCATCATGACGGCCAATATCGGCCCTAAAATATTTACCGCGAAATTGAAGAGCGCTTTGACATATGTTTGATAATTAAATTTTGTTACTCCCTCAGCGCCAGGTATCGAGACTCCGACATCAACGGACATAGGGATACTGGCTGTCCCTGTTTGTGCAGAAGCCGCATCCTCGTTGTTTTGCCCCTCAGTGTCCGCTGTCGCTGTGCTATCTCCGGATTCATCATCAATCGTACTCTCGGTCGTTGATATTTGGCTGTTAGTAGCGGTGGAAGAAGATGTCGGATTGGGGTCGGCACTGATGCCGGGCAAAAATACATTCTTTAGCGCCAGAGATATGACTGAGCCGATAATTGCAACACAGACAAAAGCCACAGTCCTGCCAAGCGGACCTCTCGTAAAGAAATTGCGATGTTCTCTTTTCTCTACCATGTTTCTTTGGTTAATATCTGCGTAATGTTGTTGGCCGTCAGATCAAGTGCGGTTTTGGAATCCTGTGTCCCGTCGACTACTCCGGCGATCATATCTTTGATGGCTTGATCAAATTCATTGGGATAACGGCCTTTGACGAATGATTGGGCAGTCCTCAAAGAAATTTTTTCCGGATTAGTGGTGTCCCGATCGTCGAACTTGGTATCAGTGTTGCTGTTGATTTTTGATGAAGGAACATTGAGAGCGGAATTAAAGTCGCTGGCTGAACCCCCTGCTAGAAGCTGAATCAGCCCCCAGCACTTTCCCGGCTTATTTGTGTATTTCGCTGTCAGGGCAGTAACACCAAAAACGTTAAATTTGGCATAATCAACACTTTTTGTATAATCGTTTGTCAATTGCGGGACAGCAGCACGCTTGTAACGGAAATTAGGATATTTCTGAGAAAAATAATTGCGGAAAGAGTCGTATCCGAAGATCATTGCGACCTGTCCATTGGCAAAAGCGTCTATTTCATTCCCTAATGATCCGTCCCAGCTAAAATTATCACTAGCCGGATCGGCGAATGATGAGTAAAAATCCAGCGCCCGCTTACCGGGGGTATCTTCCGTGTCTTGAGGCGTTTGCTGAGGCAAATTAAATGTGGCAGCCTTCAAATTATCAGCGACAATCTTCGTTTCATTTTGGAGCATCAACAGATAAAGAATATCGCTAGAAATCGAGACATCACTTGTCCCCATAGCGACACCTGACAACTCGATGTTCCCGCTCTCGTCTTTCTTGGTAAGCATCTGTGCTGCGCTGGCAAAGTCGGTCCATGTCAGCGGCGGCTTGTCCAGAAGCTTATCGGCTTCCTGGCGGGCAGATGCGTTATCCTTCCCTGTATTTCCAGCATTGAAATCTTTGACCGCTTGCTTAAAAATTTCGTCGTTATAATAAACGATCATTGGCTCGGTATAAGGCGACAGAGCATATATCTTATTGTCGATAAAAACTGATTCCTTTATGGCCGGGGTATATTTATCAAGTCCGATCGTTGTAATAGCCTTGGCTGTCGAAATCGGGAACAATTTATCTTTATGGCGGTAGACCCAATCATTAGGCATCGCCCAAACGTCGGGACCCTGTCCGGACAGAATCGAATTTAGAACTTTGTTCTCATACTGATCATCGAGGGCTTGCTTTGTATACACGATAGAATAGCCCTTATTTTTCTGAGAGTAGCTTTTAATTATTGGTTTCCAGACGTCTTCATCTTCAAAACTCCAGACTCTGATCGTTGTTTCGACGGGATCAGCCTGAGCTTTCTTTTTACAGCTTGACAGGGCGACAGCAAACAATAAAGCTATGACGCAATAGCCGACAATCTTGCTAATTTTTTTCATTTTCCCTCCGTTAATCTCTCTAGATATTTTGGGCAGTACTCTTGATGAAATCCTTGATGTCTTCCCCTATTCCTGGCTGTTTGAGCGCCATCTCGATATCCGTTTTGATATATTGAGTGACATTGCCACAATCGTAGTATTTTCCGCCCTTTATTTCAATCGCATAGGCGTCTGTTCCCTGTTGTCTAAGCTTGTTTACGCCATCAACCCAGACCAACTCCTCGCCTTCCCGGACATTAACCGATTCGAGTGCCTGAAAAATTTCCGGGACAAAAACAAAGCCAGAAACTACAGCGAGATTTGATGGTTTCTTTTCAACTCCCGGTTTCTCAATAATCTCGGTTGCTTTGATCACACCTGGCTCTATTTCTTCGCCTTTGGCAAAACCATACTTTTTTGTGTCCTCCGGCTTATCTGTGACTATACCGCCCATAATATTGCCGCCAAAACGATTGTATGCTTCAATCAGCTGGCTGGCTCTTGACGGTTCCGCAACGATGAAATCGTCACCCCACATAACAATAAACGGTTCGTCCCCCACTATATTTTTTGCTGTCAGTATAGCGTCTCCATTGCCGCGTTGCTCTCGCTGCCGCACATAGACAAACTCAGCCATCTGAGAGATTTGTTTGATCTGTTCTAGCTGTTCCAGCTTCCCCGCCTCTTTCAATTTGTATTCCAGCTCCAGATGACGGTCGAAATGATCTTCAATCGCTCTCTTGTGCCAACCGGTGACAATGATAATTTGCTCAATCCCCGCTTCCACCAGCTCCTCGACAACATATTGTATAACGGGTTTGTCAACAATCGGCAGCATTTCCTTTGGCATTGCCTTGGTAGCGGGAAGAAACCTGGTCCCATATCCTGCTGCCGGTATCACTGCTTTTCTGATTTTTTTCATTTTAGTCCTACAAAAATATTAACGCTTATTTAGTCAGCTATAGTATAGCAAAGTCGCCATGTATAGAAAAGAGAAATAAAACTTTAGGTAAAACTATTTATCGTTGATTTTAATAACCTTTGTCCGGATCCGTTCATTTTTAGGTATCTGAATTTTTAGCAACCCGTCTTTGAGAGTGGCCTTGGCACTTTCGGAATCAACGGCAATTGGCAGAACGTATGATCTAGAAAAGGGCCCCCAATAGCATTCCTGGGTAAAGTGTTCGTCCTCGCCAGCTTCGTGGCCGGCTATCCGGTCGCCTCGGATGGTGATGACTTCGTCAGTGATAGAGATGTCGACGTCGCCTGCTCTGACGCCAGCAATAGGAGCCAAGACGTAGATGCTATGTTCGTCCTGATAAACATCTATCGACAATTGGCCCTCGGTCTCTTCCTGCAACCAATCAGGGCTCTTGCTATTCATTTCCCTCCTTAGAATTTCTCTGTAAAATCGGCAATTTCCGACACATATCTGATATAGCAAATTATAGTAGTATAATATAAATATGTCAAAGACTGTGAATGTCCGGAAAATTGTGGATAAAGGATCGGCTGTTTGGCAAAATCTGGCTCTTTCTACTATGGAAATATTTTACCCCACTAAATGTGCTATTTGTGGGAAATACGGCTTAATTCTCTGCCAAGCATGCTACGGCAAGATTTCGACCAATTCTACTAATGTATGCCCTTTATGTGGCAAAATCTCGGTTAACTGCCATTATTGCTCTTCTTGCCGGAAGAAAAAAGGTCTGCATATTGACGCTATTATCGTCGCTGCAAAATACAATGAAGGTGGTATCAAAGAGTTGATATATAAGCTTAAATACCACGGATTTACTGCAGTTTCGGACATCTTTGCTGACTTGATGGCGATGCGGATGATCAACGTAAAAACCGGAAAAGACTGGATTATCTCTTTTGTTCCCCTCCACCGGTTTCGACAAAACTTTAGAGGGTTTAACCAGTCGGAATTGATTGCTCAAAGACTCGGTGAAAGAATAAAATTATCGTGTGAAGAAACCCTTCAAAGGGTCAAAAACACTATCTCTCAGACTCTCTTGAATAAAAAAGAGCGGCAGCAAAATGTCAGTGGTGTATTTAGATCTAAAGGGGACTTGACGGGGAAAAGTATTATTTTGGTTGATGATGTCACTTCAACAGGATCTACCCTTAATTCGGCTGCTTCCACCCTTAAGTCTGCCGGCGCCAAAAAGGTTTACGGTATCGTTGTCGCCAGAAACATCTGATTTAGACAAAAAAACACCAGCTTATGCTTGGTGTTTTTTTGGCGGAGAGGGTGGGAGTCGAACCCACGAGCCGATTGCTCGGCTAGCGGTTTTCAAGACCGCCGCACTAGACCACTATGCGACCTCTCCGAACTGGCATATTATAGCATTCTTTACTAGTTTAATCAATCTAGGATGTGAGATTCAATAATGCGCCATTGATCGGCTTTTGATACTTTTCACTTTAATGGGGGAGACGCCCAAGCGGGGCCTCATTATTTGAGAAACTGAAGGTGCAATCCCTTCCTCCTCCGCCACCTAAGTCGTTGGCGAGTTAAACTATGTGGTTAGATTGAATCACCACCATCCTGTCACGATGGTTTTTTTGTGACAATTAATATTCTTTTTTTTGCTACCTTCATCGAGAATAATATTCAGACATAAAAAAGGATAAGATGACAAAGCAATACGAGCTGCCGCCGTTGCCATTTGGTTACGAAGCGCTGGAGCCGATCATTTCGAGGGAACAGCTGCGGCTGCACCATGACAAGCATCACAAAGCTTACGTAGATAAGGCCAATGAGCTGGTAGGTTTGCTTGATGAGGCACGAAAAACAGGCGATAAAGCCGATATAGGATCCATTGCTCGGAAATTATCATTCAACGCCGGCGGACATGTTTTACATAGCCTGATGTGGCAAAACCTTAGACCGCCGAGAAATGATAATGCTCCGGCGGGGGATTTGGCGCAGGATCTCGAAAGTGATTTTGGCAGTATCGAGCGGTTTATGTCCGAATTTCTCGAAGCGGCCACAACGATTGAGGGGTCGGGTTGGGCCGTTGTTGCCTACTGCCCGCATCTTAGTCGATTGATTATCGAGCAAATCGGCAATCACAACCAGTTCTTGGTTCCTAATCGAATGGTGATATTATCGCTCGATATGTGGGAACACGCTTACTATTTAGACTACAGGAACGACAAACAGACGTATGCAAAGAACTGCCGGCAAATCATTAATTGGGAAAAAGTAGCGAAGCGCAACACTGCCCTTAAAGGTCTCTATGAAGAGAAAGCCAAAGAAAACAAAACTGACTAGATTTATGTATTTTTATCCGCGGGCCGGCTCGATCTTTCTCTCCTTGGTAATTCTTTTGCCTGCACTCAACGATTTTAGCGACTATAATTTTCTTTTTTTAATATTCGCTGTTCTAACTGTCCTTGTTACTATACTATCTTTTATCAAACCATCGCTGGGCGGCAGGCTTTTTATCGCTCTGGCAATGATTTATCTTCTAGTCACTTATGATAAGCTATGGTTTCTCAATGTTATTTCAAGCTCTTTTTTGATGTTGGCATTAGGGCTGCTTTTCCTTTTTGAGGATAGGATCGGCAGGGTTTTTTCTGAGTGCAAAAAACAGCCGGTTGGCACTGATAAATATCAAAGATTATCTAGTAGCCGGCGTTGATTGAATTTAAAACGATTAGTACGATGATCACTATCAATGCGATGCCCGATATGATTAACCACGTGTAATTGCGGGCATTCTTCTTTTTCCCAAAGAAATCTTCATGTGCTTTGGCTACTTCAGAAATCGGACTTATTATCTCCGGTTTATCGCTACCTGGTGCCGGTTCTGGCAGGGCTGCCTGAAGTTCACCAGAGGATATCTCCGAGGCGGTCGCTGTAAGATTGAGCCCTTTCTCAATCAGCATCTTCTGAGTCAGCTGCATCTCGGCAACTCCTTGTGTCAATGTCTGAATTTGGGCACGCAGGCTATCGAGGGTTGATTTATCGATTAAGATGTAACCATCCGGAATATCGAGAACGGGCTTGCTCTTGCTGTTTTGGAGGTCAGCATTTATGTTGCCAACTTTGCTTAGATTGTCTTCTCTTACCAGAGATTTTCCATTCATAATTTTGGCTTTTAGCCTGCCGGATTTTACATAGCGCTGGATGCTTCTGACGCTCACACCCAGAAGTTCACTTGCTTTTTTGGTTGTAATCCATTCACTCATTTTAAATTCCCGTTTGATTATTAATGCGATTTTGCTATTCTATGCAGCAATCGACTGCTTTTTTGACGAGCGCTCCCAATTTGGCGAAGACCCCCTTTTTGCCTTTATCGTTCTTGTCTAATTGTTTTTCTCCAACCGATGTGACCTTGCCAAAATCAACCGCTTTGAGATTAATACCCCAAAAAAGGTTGTAGAGGTTATATGATTTTTCAAACATCTCTTTTGCCTCGGCTGTCTTCTTCTGCCCTAAATACTTAGTGCCGACTTCAAACAAGCGCATTGAGCTTGAGAGAAGATGCTTCGAAATGCACCAGACTTCTCCCTCAAACTCGGGAATAATTTTTTTAAGCAGCGCTTTGCGCATCTCACGGATTTCCTTGAGAAGATCGAAATATTTATCATCGCCGGTTTTCTTTGCTGTAAAAAAGAAATGCTCTTCCAGCGAGACAAGATTCATGATTGCTACGGATAAATCCTCGCCGGAGGATAGATCATATTTGCTATCCTTTTTCTTCTCGTTGACCTTTGCGACAAAATTATCGATGTTTTTTATATCCATAAATATCTCCTAAAAGACTCTTACATATTTAGTTATAAAATATAGGGCAATACTAAGAATAATCAGAGGACCTAACGTCAGCACTAGCTTTTGAAACGGAAACTGAGCATGACCGTCATTTTTTTCTTTAATCTTAAGATAAATGATCGATCCCAAATAGAACACGATGCTGCCCAGCACAATGCCGAGTAATAACTTGTCAATGCCAAAAAAGACGTTTTTGGGATGGCCGATGATGTCCGATTTCCAAAAGGGGATAAGGACTGATGCGTAATAAACAACGGAAACGAGCGCTCCCCGCAAAGGGAATACGATCTTCTTGCTTGTAAGCCAGCTAATTGTCCAGAGTGTTGTCGAGACAACAAGGCCCCCGATCCAGAGGCCGGAGATGGTATCATCGATGCCTAACCAACGGGATAGGCCGACTCCTGCTAGAGCCGCGGCGGTACATACAGGGCAGATGGCGAAAGCTTTTGCCGGAATTAACAGCAGCAAAAGCAGAAAATAGTATTTTTTCATAAGTCTTTGATTAATGTCGCTTTTTGTCATTATCACTGGTTTTGTCCGTTTTTTCAATAATGGATTTTTCGTCTTCGATATGATAAAGTGCAATTAATGGCATGGAGAGATGGCTGAGTGGCCGAAAGCGCCTCACTGCTAACGAGGTAAGGGGCCTTTAAGTCCCTTCGTGGGTTCAAATCCCACTCTCTCCGCCACCCCACGTCGCTCGCTTGTCGAGCTATGCGGGGTCGGGCAGGAAGACGCTTAGCGTTCCGCCACCCCACATCGCTCAGCTTGTTGAGGTGTGGGATCATATTTGGGGGAGCAAAAAAGAAGGGAATATGGCGACAGCAAGAAATGACAATCAAAAGCTCGATCCCGAGCAGGAAAAGCCGGTTTTCTCATGGGAGTCTCCGGAGTTTATCCGTCAAAAAAGGAGTTTGTATTGGTATATTGTTGTTGTTATCGTTGTAGCTCTCTTGTGTTTATTTATGTATTCACAGAAGCTTTGGGTAGGTATGGTACTGGTGATGCTATCGGCCCTCGTAATACTCTTTTTTGCTCAGATAGAGCCAAGGAGCGTCAAGTGTGCGTTATACAACAAAGGGCTGGTCTTGGATAACGCTGTATATGAATTCAACAGATTCAAGAGCTTCTGGATCACTTTTACAAACATTCCCAAGGTACGGCTTCAGCTTACGGGCCGTTTGTCGGGACAGGTCATCATGCCTCTCGGCGATTCTGATCCGGAACAAATCCGATTGTATCTCTCCAGACATTTGCCTGAGGATGACAAGAAAAGCGAGGATCTGATCGAAGTATTGAATGAGTTAATCAAGTTTTAAGGTTAGCCCGCGTAGCTCAGTGGATAGAGCGCACGGTTGCGGTCCGTGAGGCCGAAGGTCCGATTCCTTCCGCGGGTACCATTTTAAAAAAGATGAATCATAAATTTACTGAACATAGCTATGCTGATGGTTTAAGGCTGATCTTAGCTCCTGATCCTTCAAAAGAGGTATCAACCGCTTTAGTGATGGTGGGAGTAGGGAGTCGCTATGAGGCAGATGATATTGCCGGCATCTCCCACATTCTTGAGCACATGCATTATAAAGGCACTAAGAAGTGGCCGACTGCCATTGAAGTGGCGGAGTATATTGAAAATATCGGCGGCGAGCATAATGCTTTTACGTCAAAAGAATATACCGGTTATTATGTCAAAGCGGCAGGGAAGTATCTTGATAAATCCTTGGCTTTCCTATCGAGTATCATTACGGAGCCTTTATTTCCGGAAGACGAGCTTGAAAGAGAAAAGGGCGTGATTCTGGAGGAGGTCAAGATGTATGAAGACCTGCCGATGGAAGTGGCCAGCAGCAGGTTTGAGGAAGCGCTTTTTGGCAAAAATTCGCTTGGCCGTGATGTCATCGGCACGCCAGAATCCATCAAAGCTGTCACTCGCGCTGATCTGATTCAATTCAAAAATGATTTTTATACCGCCGGCAATGTCGTCATAGTGATAGCCGGCAATTTTGGCAATTATGCTGAAAAAAAATTAATAAACGAGATCGGCCGGCTGTTTCCTTTCCCTCAGTCGATTAAAAAGTCCTATCCAAATGTCGCGCAACCGAGGACGAAGAACTATTCGTTGATCCGACGTCAGATCGAGCAGGCAAATATAGTGATCGGATTTCCCGGTGTCTCCTATCAGTCTCCTGACAAATTCAACCTCAAGATGCTTGCTCTTATCCTTGGCGGTTCGATGAGCTCACGGATGTTCTGCGAAATCCGGGAGAAAAAGGGGCTGGCATACGCTGTCCGGTCCGGCGCAAACAGCTATCTCGATCTGGGATCTATCGAAACCTTTGCCGGTGTGCCTCATGACAAAGTGATTGCGGCGGCAAAAGCCATTATCGGCGAGTATACAAAGATAACGCAAAAAATCAGTGATGATGAGGTTGCCCGGGCGAAGGAGATAATTTATGGCCGCTCTCTTATCAGTTTTGAAGACACAAATGAGCTGGCAAATAATTATGCGACTCAATTAATTATGAGCGGTAAGATTCTGACCCCCCAGCAGATTATCGAAAAATATGCTAAAATTTCTAAGACTGATCTTCTGGAAACCGCCCGTAAGTACCTCAATTTGGAAAACATGGTTATCAGCGTAGTCGCGAGAGAGATAAACGAAAAAGAAATCAGAAGTTTGTAATTATCAAGGAGAGACGAATGTCAAACGTGAAAGAAACGCCCGCCTACGAGAGAACTTTTGTAATGGTTAAGCCGGATGGCGTAAAACGTGGATTGGTGGGCGAGGTAATCGCCCGTATGGAAAAACGCGGACTGAAATTGGTCGGCTGCAAACTTGTTAAGCCTTCGCTTGAACATATGGATAATCATTATCCTAAAGATGAGGCGTGGATGGGTCGTCTCGGCGATAAAGGATTCAACGTTTTCAAGGAATACGGTATCGACCCTAAGGAAATCATGGGTACGGAAAACAATGTTGAAGCAGGCAAGCAGGTTCGTAAATGGCTGATCGACTATATGACCGAGGCACCCGTTGTCGCGATGGTCTTTGAGGGAGTTCATGCTATCGATATGACGCGGAAGATTACCGGATCAACCCTACCCAATAAAGCTGAAATCGGCACTATCAGAGGAGACTTCTCAGTGGATTCTCCGGCGGCGGCCAACTTTCAGAAAAGAGCTGTAAAAAACATTCTTCATGCTTCGGAGACCAGAGAAGAAGCCGAAAACGAAATTGCCCATTGGTTTTCCGAGGAAGAGATCTTTGATGACTATGAGAGGTCTGATTATAGCGCGATGTTTTAATTAGGGCCAGATAATGGCTTATATTTACTTATTTATTATTCCTTTTGCGCTCTCAGCTCTGCTTAGCTATTTTCTAATGAGGATAGGATATCGATATAAGCTGTTATCCTATCCGAGAAAAAGGGATACCCACAAAAAGCCGGTGCCAAGAATTGGTGGAGTAGCAATTTTTGCTTCGTTTCTTTTGGTCTCGCTGGGTGTGTACATGGCCTCACCAAGTCTGCTGCACTTCAATGTTGGCGATTTTCTATCAATCGACCGGAGAATGCTGGGGATATGGATCGGCGGACTTCTGGTCGTCCTCTCGATGCTCTACGATGATCTCAAGGGATTAAGGGCATATCAGAAGCTTTTTATACAGATACTGATCGGAGTAGTGATTATCGGTTTCGGTGTGGGCATTGACTATATCACAAATCCGTTCGGTGGCAGGATAGATCTCAACTCAATCTATATCCCTCTTTTTCACTTTAATGGTGTCCAGTACAGCATCTCCCTTATATCTGATCTTCTGACTCTTATCTGGGTTGTCGCAATGATGAACGTCATCAATTTTGTCGATGGCGTTGACGGACTGGCTGCCGGCGTATCAGTCATTGCCTCTTTGACAATCGCCTTGCTCTCACTGACACTTATCAGCCAACTACCCACAGCGGTTGTTTCGCTGATTCTGGCCGGAGCGATAGGGGGATTCCTGATCTGGAATTTTCCCCCTGCCAAGATATTTATGGGCGATTCGGGCAGTATGTTTCTGGGCTTTATGCTCGGTGTCTTGCCAATCATCTCTGGCGGCAAGCTGGCGACAGCATTTCTAGTTCTCGGATTTCCGATTGTTGACGGACTTTTTGTAGCTCTCGCCAGATTAGTTAAAGGACAAAACCCGATCACTACTCCGGATAAGACACATCTTCATCACCGCTTCTTAGATGCCGGGTTTTCGCCGAGACAAGCTGTCATCTCGATTTATATTATTTCCATTGCTTTTGCCTGGGTTGCGCTCCGGTCTACTCCGTTGAATAAAGTCTATGCCTTTCTGGCCTTAGTCGCCCTCCTTTTAGTATTAATATTTATCTTGAGCCGGATCAAAAAGGCGAGAGTTGGTTCTTTGGGTAAATAATTGGTAAAATATTTCTATGCAAGAAGATTATTCATTTGAAGGACAGCGCCCCGGCGAGGAAGTCAGGGAAGTCGTCCACAGCCATCCATATGTAATATATGCTCCGGGGTTGCATTCGGTCTTGGGCTTATCTGTGGCAGCAGGTGTTTTTTTGTTTTTTCCGGTGGTCTGGTATGTCGCTTTGGCGCTTGTTTTGATCTCGATCCTGTATTTTATGAACGCATTTTATAGTTACAAGGAGACAACCTCTATCATAACAAGCGAGAGGATATTTTCAGTGCAGCAGAGCGGATTTTTCAAGCGCCAAATTGCAGAAACTGACCTTAATAAAATTGTCGATGTTACAAGCGAGACACATGGTTTTGCCAAAACTATGTTGAAGTATGGAGATTTAATCGTCCGGACAGCCGGTGCACGGGAAGGCGGAGATATCATTCTCAAAGATATCCCTCACCCTTACAACGTCCAGCAAAAAATCGCCAATATCGGCCGGTATAAGGATGTAAATTAGACCAATACTACATTGTCCTTGCCGACAATTTCCTTTGTTTTCCTGATTAGAAGTGGCTCAAGCGCCACTTTATTTTTTAATACGTTTGTAGTCGCCTTAACGCTTATTTTAACTTCACAATCGCCGGGATGCTCTACAAAAATTTCCTTAAGCTCTATAAGCATTTCCTTCGTACAGCAATCAGGCAGTGTAATTAATACGGTTTGTGGAGGTTGGTAGGAGGGAGATGATGACGGAGGCGAAGACGTAGCAGGGGCGGCTTTGGACGTATCATTTCTGCGTCCATAACGTTTTTTCTCCCGGCGCTCGAATCTAGGGATTGATTGATTTTCCAGTATCTCAAAGATATCCTCCGCCAGCAGTTTGGGAGCGCCATCCTTGAAGCTGATAAATCCGTCGATGGCTACGACTTTATCGTTAGCCAAAAGATCATTTTTGCTCTCAAGCAGCTTAGGGAAGACCAAAACTTCGGTGTTGCCGGATAAGTCCTCAACTTTGGCAAAGACCATGCTTTGGTTGCTCCTGGTCAAAATCTTTTGCATCGAGGTGACAACTCCGGCAATTCTGACAAACTGATTCTCCTTGTCGATTCTCATCTCGGAGATTTTAATTGTCCTATTTGGCTCTATGAGGTGGCCGATGTCAGACAACGGGTGCTGTGAAATATACATACCAAGCAGTTCGCGCTCCCAGGTTAGAATTGATTTTTTTTCGGCCGGAGGGACTTTTTCAAGTTCGAGCGTGGCTGTTGCTAAAGGGTTCTCTCCGCCAAAGAGAGAGGACTGGTTATTTTGCATTATCTTTTGCAGATTGCCGCCAAAAAGCAGTATTTTGTCCATATTCGCTAATATCGAATTACGCTCGCCAATATCAGAGAGCGCACCGGCCATCGCCAGAGACTCGAGGGACTTTTTGTTAATCACCTTGCCGGAAAGTCTGGTTAGCAGATCCTTCAGGTCGTTGAAGCTACCCTCTTTTTTGCGTTCCTCTACAATCTCCTGAGCGACAGCTTGGCCGACATTTTTTACGGCTGACAAGCCAAAGCGGATATTGCCCGATTCCTTGACCACACCGAAATCAACGAATGATTCGTTTATTGACGGCGCCATAACCTCGATACCCATCCGCTTGCACTCATCAATTTCCATCGCCAGTTTGTCAAGATCGCCCTTATTGGAGGTCATGAGAGCTGCCATAAACTCGGAGGGAAAATGTGCTTTTAGATAGGCGGTCTGGTAGGCAATCATCGCGTAACAGGCAGCATGAGATTTATTGAAGGCATACTGAGCAAAATCCTGCATAGCCCCATACAGTTTTTCCGCTATCTCCCTTTCAACGCCGTTCTTAACGCATCCCTCGACAAATTCCTTGCCCATCTTTTCCATGAGCTCCTTGATCTTTTTGCCCATCGCTTTGCGCAATGTATCGGCCTGACCGCCGGTGAAGCCGGCCATGTCCTTGGCCATCTGCATCACCTGCTCCTGATAAACGATCGTGCCATACGTACTTTCAAGCGAGGACTTCATCTTTGGGTGTGCGTAGGAGACCGTCTCTCTGCCATGCTTACGCGCGATAAAGCTATCGATCCATTGCATCGGGCCGGGACGGTAGAGCGCCACCATGGCGATAATGTCTTCAAAGACGTTCGGCTTAAGCTCTTTGAGATAGCGTTTCATGCCGTCACTTTCAAACTGAAACACGCCGATAGTTTCCCCTCGTGAGAGCAGATCGTAGGTTGGCTTATCGTCGAGCGGAAGGTTGGCAATGTCCACGACCGTGCCTTTTGTCTTTTCAATAATTTTGAGCGCATCCTCGATGATTGACAGGTTGGACAATCCAAGGAAGTCCATCTTGAGTAGCCCCAGGTGCTCGATAACCGTACCCTCAAATTGAGTCAATGTCGCAATGTCGCCTTTTTGGGCCTCTTGGAGGGGGCAGTACTCAGTGAGCGGCTCCTTGGATATTACGACGCCGGCCGCATGCATGGATGAATGGCGGACCACACCTTCAAGCTTTTTCGCAATATCAATGCATTGGTGAACATGAGCATCCGCGTCATACAGACTTTTGAGCTCCGAGATCGTATCGAGTGCTTCCTGCAGCTTGACTCCCGCCGGAATTAATTTGGCTACTGTATCAACCTCAGCGTAGGTCATGCCCAACACCCGTCCTACGTCGCGAACGGCCATCCTGGCGGCCATCGTCCCAAAAGTGATGATCTGGGCGACATGATCTTTGCCATAACGATTGGACACGTACTCAATCACCTCGCTGCGGCGAGAGTCAGCGAAGTCCATATCGATATCAGGCATGGAGATACGGTCGGGGTTAAGGAACCTTTCGAAAAGGAGACCGTATTTAAGCGGGTCAAGGTTGGTGATGTTGAGCGAGTAAGTAATTATCGAGCCGGCACCGGAGCCACGGCCCGGACCGACAGCGATGCCGTGGTCTTTGGCCCACTGAACATAATCAGCAACGATCAGAATATAACCTTGGTAGCCCATATGATTGATGACGCCATATTCATATTTATACCGCTCCCATATTTCAGGAGAAATCTTGAGTTCCTCCGGTGTTGGCTCTCTGTCGGATGGCAGGTCTTTTTCTTCAATTTTATCCTTACCATAGCGCCAGTTGAGTCCGAGGTAGCATTTATGCTGAAACCACGTATCCAGCGTGTACCCTTCAGGCACAGGGAAATCAGGGATAATGATGCCGCCGAGGTTGATCTTGACATTACATTTATCAGCAATTTCCAGCGTATTGGTCATCACTTCGGGGTGGTCAGGGAAGGCTGCATGTACCTGAGCTCGTGTTAACAGTGAGTAATCGTCTCCTCGCATCGTCATTCTGTGCTCATCTGAGAGAAGCTTGCCTGTTTGCAGGCAGATCAGGGCATCCTGAGCGATTGCGTCATCGGAATTGACGTAGTGGGGGTCGTTCGTCGCGATTGTTTTGAGGCCAAATTCCTCGGCAAGTTGAAAGATCAATTTGTTAGTTTGATCCTGCGCTTCCACCGTATTGGGATGATGCTGCACTTCGAGATAGAAGTCCTCCTTCGGAAATATTTCCAGATAGGCGCTGACTGTTTTGCGGCCTTCCTCGATGTTCTCGAGCGCTTTTCGTGCAATTTCTCCCTGGATGCAGGCGCTTGAGGCGACCAGACCACCGGAGTGTTTCTTGAGAACCTCCTTGTCGATCCTTGGCTTGTAATAATATCCCTCCAGATGGGCAATAGTGACCAGTTTAAGCAAGTTTTTATACCCCTCTTCGTTCTTTGCCAGCAATATCAGATGATAGGCGGCAGAATCGATTTTGGGGGTTTTGTCATATAGTGTCCTTGGCGCTACGTACGCTTCGACGCCGATTATCGGCTTGATGCCCTCTTTTTCACATGTTTCATAAAATTCGATTGCTCCGTGCATATTGCCATGGTCGGTCAGGGCGAGCGCCTTTTGGCCGTCATCCTTTGCTTTTTTGACGAGATCGGCAATCTTACCCATACCATCAAGCATGGAATAGTGGGAGTGGACGTGCAGATGAATAAATTGTGGTGGTTCTTCGTTCTGGGGTGACATTTTGTTTTCTTTGTGCTAATATCACAATAATATGGACGAACCGTCAACAAAAAAATATGCTTTTGTACTTGGTCGTGAGAGAGAACTTTGCTTTGCCGAACTAAAAGCCGTCCTTAAGAGATTTTGTTTTGATTTTGTTGTTTTTAGTGTACCCGACAACATTGTTTTCATCAACATCGCGGCGGAGACGCAAGCGATAGAGGAATTGGCGGATGTGCTGGGGGGGACGGTAAAGATATTTCTCCTCATCGAGGAGGGAAATTTTAAGGGCCAAAACAACTCGCTCAAAAGCAAGATCATCAACATTCTGCGGAAGAGAAGTAATGGCAAAATGAACTACGGGATTTCATCCTATACAAAATATTTTACACGCAACTTTGTAAACAATATCGGCCTCAGCATCAAAAAAGAGCTGAAGAGGGAAATATCCCTTCGCTTTGTTGCTTTGAGGGACGGAGATGAGCTGTCTTCCATTGTTTCTTTGAAAAGCAAATTTGTCTCTGAGGGGGCAGAGTTTGGCCTCTTCGATCAAGGTATCGGTATCCTCTTGGGCGTATCCAACGCGGAGGAGTGGAGCAAGCGCGACTATGATAAGCCGGCTGGCGACAAACGGTCTGGCATGCTGCCGCCAAAGCTAGCAAGGATGATGATTAATCTGGCGCTAGGTCAGGGGATAGAATACAGAATACAGAATACAGAAAACAGGGAACAGGGAACAAAATACAGAAAACAGGAAACAGAAAACTGTCGTCCGCTGGTGATCGACCCTTTCTGTGGCTCAGGGAATATATTAACGGAAGCGATGATGCTGGGTTGTGACACGTTTGGAAGTGATGTAAGCGCAAAGGCCGTGCAGGATTCAAGGGTCAATACAGACTGGTTGCTTTCTGATGTCATTTCGAACGATAGTGAGAAATCCCATGAGATTTCTCGCCTTGCTGATCCAATGGCTCGAAATGACAGAGCAAAAGCCGTGGTCGCTCAGGCCGACGCCACAGAAGAAGATTTTGTGCGCCTGCTTGCGATCCATGGTTTTAAGCTTGAAAATTATGCTGATGCTGTTGTTGTTACTGAGCCGTATCTAGGCGAACCAAAGAAGCTCAAGCCTACAATGAGCGCCGCTTGGGGCGAATACAAGAAAATCAAGGAGCTTTATATCAGCTTTTTGAAAAATATTAAACAACTAGCTGAATATTCTTCGAACGAAGTGAGAAGTTCTCAACTTTCAGTTTCGAACAATAAAGACATCGCCCTCTGTATTGTTTTTCCTCTGGTTGAAACTTCGGACGAAGGTCTCCTTAGCTTATACCGGAGAAGTGTTGACGAAATTAAAAAAATTGGCTATACTGAGCTTCAGTTACCTCTCATTTATGGGAGGGATTATCAAGTAGTAAAACGAGAGATCGTTTTACTGACAATACGAAATACGAAAGGATACTAAAAATACAAAATCTTTCGTAAGTTTCGTTCCGCCGTTGGCGGTTTAGTATTTAGTATTTGATTCCGAAGGAATGTAATGGCACATAAAAAGGCCGCGGGTAGTACAAGATTAGGACGGGATTCTGAATCCAAGAGACTTGGAGTCAAGGTTTTTGGTGGTTCTCATGTCGTCCCCGGCAATATCATTGTTCGCCAACATGGCACCAAATTCCACCCTGGCAAAAACGTTGATATGGGTGATGATTTTACGATTTATGCTACCGAAGAGGGCAGCGTCAAGTTTCAGGAAAAGAAAGTAGTCGCTTTCAACGGCAACAAAGACAAGCGCACCTTCATCCACGTGGAGGCAAAATAATGGAAAAGGTTCTTACCAAATATTTGAAGAAAAACGCACCGGTTGTTGAAACCGGCGATACCGTCAAGGTCCACATCCTTGTTAAAGAGGGTGCCAAAGAGAGAGTCCAGATTTTTGAAGGATTGGTGATCGCCACCAAACATGGCAAAGGGTTGGACGGTACTTTCACAGTTCGCAAAGAATCTTTTGGCATCGGTGTCGAGAGAGTATTTCCTCTCCACGGTCCGAGAATAGTCAAAGTTGAAAGAGTCAAGCAGTCCAAGATCCGCCGAAGCAAGCTTTATTATATGCGCGAACTCTCAGGTAAGAATGCCAGACTCAAAGATCTCAACCGTGATCATAAGGTTTGGGAAGAAAAAGGCGCCGAGAAAGAGCTGGAGAAAATTGCTGCTGAGACAGCCGCTCTCGCAGAAGCCGAAGCCGCCAAAAAAGCTGCCGAAGAAGCAGAACTGGCCGCCAAGGCAGAAGCACTTGCCGGCGACCGCATCAAAGAAGACAAGAAAGCGGAGTAATACCGTGGCTTGTCATCCTGAGCGTTAGCGAAGGATCTCTGGAGATTCTTCATTTCATTCAGAATGACACAATTTGAAAAATAACTACCAAGTTATACATAGAGTTCTTAGAAAAATGCCCTCAAAGGGCATTTTTCATAAAGCCTGAAAAAAAGAAATAGAGACCGGGCGAAAAACGCACGGTCTCCAAAGAAAGGGTGGGAGAGGAGCCGGGTCCACGAATTACTCCCGGATCTCGCGTCAAAGCAAGCAAAACCACAACGGTTATCGAGTGCCTTTATCAGCGTGTCGGACGTGGCCAAGAACTTTTCCACCTCTCCTCTCCACATTTATCCTTATAAGCTACATCACTTTATCTGTCAACTGACGCCTAATCATTTAGCGGTCGTTTGGGTATAATTATCAGGATGTTTGATAAAACTAAAAACAAGTCGACCGGAAATCTCGGGGAAGACATTGCCGCTGAGTTTCTAAAGAAAAAAGGTTACAGGATTCTTGACCGGAATCTACACTTGATTTGCGGGGAGATTGATATATTAGCGGAAGAAAGGGGCACGCTCGTAATTGTCGAAGTAAAAAGCGTGCGTGGCGGCGGATTCGGGCAGGCAGTTGATTTGGTTCGGTATAAAAAACAAAATAAGCTTCGGCAACTGGCATCGGCGCTCATCCAGCAGTATCCCAACAGGCAAATCAGAGTTGATGCAGTCGGTGTCGACCTGTCGCAGGAGCCGCCAGCGGTTGACCACATTATCAATGCTGTGGAGGAGACGTGAGCTTCTTATTTCGTGATTTTTCCAAGCCAAAGGTTATCGATATTTCCCTTGGTAAGAGCAATCTGATCAAGCTACTCGCTGTCGCTCTGATGGTCGTTGATCATGTTGGCGTCGTCTTTTTCCCTCAGCTTTTTTTTCTCCGCCTGATTGGCCGGCTGGCCTTTTTTCTTTTCGCATATCAGCTGGCGGTCGGATATATTCACACAAAGGATTTAAAAAGATATTTTTTGCGGTTGCTGGGAATCGGCCTGATATCGCAAATTCCTTACCACTTCGCCAATCCGTGGGAACCGAACATTTTTTTCACGCTTTGCCTTGGGCTTCTAGCTATCTTTGCTTTTGACAGGCTTAAGATTTATTTTTCTATACCCCTGATCGGGCTAATCTGCATTGTTGCCGAATACTTTCGTTTTGACTACGGTGCACTGGGGATATTGGTGATCCTGCTTTCATATGTTTTTTTAGAAAACTTTATTGTGCTCCTTGCCAGTCAGCTTGCGCTATGGATGGTTTATATTACACTGAGCGCCAGCAATGCAGTCGGTTTGGGATTTAATTCTCTCACCGTCTATCTGCCTGTCGGCTTCTTGTCATACCTCGTGATTCGGCTATTGCCCAATGTTAATTTTCAGATGAATAAGTACGTATATTACTTTTTCTATCCGGCTCATCTTGTACTGATCGGAATTATCTGGCTTTTATTATTTCGTTTATTTTGTTAGATTAATCGTATGAATAAAGAAAAAATTGTCACAAGGTTTGCGCCGAGCCCGACAGGCGAGCTACATATCGGCAATGCCAGGAGCGCATTATTCGGATTCTTGTTTGCCAAACACAACGAAGGCAAATTTTTGCTGAGGATTGAAGATACCGACAGAGAGCGGTTTGTCGAAGGCGCAACAGAGAGAATTATTGAGTCGCTGGATTGGCTAGGCATGGTCCCTGAGAATCTGGGCCATGTTATGGTTCAGTCAAAACGGCTTGATATTTACAAGAAGTATGCGGCTGAGTTGGTAGAAAAGGGCGACGCTTATATCTGCACCTGCAGTCGGGAGAAGCTCGAAGAAGATAAGAAAAGAGCCGAAAAAGAAGGCCGGCTTTCGCGTTATGCCGGGACTTGCCGTGAAGCGAATATCAAGCTGGAAGATGTCGAAGGGCCATATGTCATCCGCATGAAAATGCCGCAAAGAGGGAAGATTGTTGTCCACGACCTCATCAGGGGAGATGTCGAATTTGATCTGAACCTGTCTGACGATCAGATTATTTTAAAATCAGACGGCTATCCGACCTATCATCTGGCGGCTATCGTTGATGATCACGAGATGGGGATCACCCATGTCATTCGTGGCGAAGAATGGCTCTCCTCAACTCCCAAGCATCTAACTCTGTACAAAATGTTTGGGTGGGAAGCGCCTGCGTTTGCTCATTTGCCGATGATTTTAGCGCCCGATAAGACAAAGTTGTCCAAGCGTCATGGAGCGACAAGCGTAGTTGAATACAAAAATCTGGGATATTTGCCTGAAGCGCTAGTCAATTTTATGGCTTTACTCGGCTGGAATCCCAAGGATAATCGGGAAAAGTTTAGCATTACTGAGCTCGCAGATGAATTTGATCTTAAAAACGTAAACAAAGCGCCAGCCGTATTTAATATTCAAAAATTAGATTCAATCAACGAGCAATATCTTCGCGAAAACAGTGAAGATCAGTTAATAAAATTGATCGATGAATTCGGAATCCACGATCTAACTAACGCCGAAGCTGCTTTATTGAAACGCGGAGGGTTTAAAACGCTCAAGGAAACGGCCGGCTATATCTTTGAATTACGAAAAGAGCCGGAGTACAAAGCGGATTTACTTATCTTCAAACGGTCCGACAAGAAAAATACTGAGCTAGCGTTAAAACAAGTTAGCGGTAAGCTGGTTAGCTTAGCGGAATGGAATCCAGAGGATATCCAAAAAGCGCTAGAATATACGGTAATTGAAAACGGTCTCGCCAATGGTGATGTATTCTGGCCTGTCCGCGTCGCATTGTCAGGTGAGGAGAAATCCCCGTCACCGGTTGAACTAGCAGCGGCTCTAGGCAAAGACGAAAGCTTGAAACGTATAAGGAGAGCGCTGAATTTACTCACCAAATAAGGAGCGGATTGGCAAACAACAAAATCAAAGTCATTCAGATTATCGCTGACTCAAGTCTATCGGGCGGTCCGAAACATGTTTTGGGTTTGCTCCAAAACATCGACAAGTCCAGATTTGAATGCTCGTTGATTTGTCCGGCAGGCAATCTCTCGGTTGAAGCCAAGAAAATCGCCGGTATTGAGGTGATAAATATTAAAATGAGCTCCAAATTTGATTTAGTCTCAGTTTTCGAGATTAAAGCCGCAGTGTCCAGGATTCAGGCGAGCGGAGACCCTTTCGGCAAGATTATTGTTCATATCCATGGCGTCAGGGCCGGCCTTTTGGCCCGGGTGTTGCTGCCCGAAAGCGTCAACACGATTTATACAGAGCACCGGTATGACGCCGACTATCATCTCAAAAACCCGCTTAACGAATTTATTCAGAAAAAAGCGCTCAAATACCTTAACAAAAAAACTGATCTGATCATTGCAGTATCCTCATCCGTCAGAGACTATCTGACCGCAAATCGACTGGCGTCAAAAAATCAGGTGGTGATTGTGCCGAATGCGATTCAAGAACAGAAAACAGAAAACAGAAAACAGAAAACAGGCGATAAGGGCGAACGGGTCGATATGCCGGTCATTGGCACCGTCGGAAGCATCAACCGCCAGAAAGGCCAGAGATATCTTATTGAGGCAATGCCCGTCATCTTATCCCGTTACCCAAAGACTTCGCTTACAATCGCTGGTAGCGGGAGCGAGGAGGCAAATCTCAAGGCATTGGCGGCAAAGTTAGGTCTCCACAAACACGTCCGGTTTTTGGGCGAAGTAAGTGATATTGAGCGGTATTTTGAGACGCTTGATGTGTTCGTTCTCCCATCAATCGCCGAAACATTCGGGATCGTGCTGCTCGAAGCGATGCAAGCCGGTGTGCCGATAGTCGCGACAAAAGTCGGAGGAGTCCCCGATGTCATCGAAGATGATAAGAACGGCCTCTTGGTGAAAAGCAGGAATTCTAAAAGTTTGGCCGATGCCATAATCAGAGTCTTATCAAAGCCATCTCTGGCTGCAAAATTGAGAGCCAACGGCTTTAGTAGATTGAAAGAGTTTGATTGGAAAAAGATTATTGAAAGAATCGAAAATCTTTACGAGCGGGTGTAGGGGTTATAAACTCTCGATTTGCTTCTTAATATCGCCGATAGCATGTTGCTTATCGGTTTCATTTTTGATCTCGTCCAGTTCATCGAGCTGCTTTTTGATTTCTTGAAGATGCTGAATATAAGCTGTATTTATGGTATTGCTCATCTCCATGTATTCGGTTATGAGGTTTACATAATACTCACCTTCATCCGATTTGTCCCAATCGCCGGCAAAGAATTCCTTGAGCAGCTTTTTTGCCTCATCAAGTTTCCCCTGTTTGATCAGATCATTGAATTGTTGGTTGTCTATTTTGGCCATATTTAACCTCGGTTATATTATTAGGCTGCTGCAATGTCAAAATTATTGGCCTTGCGGCGCATCAATGCAAGCTGGGCTGCTTTTGGTGATTTTTTATCGAGACCGGGATCTTGCAAGGCCTCTTCGATAAGATCTTTCATAATCTGCTTCGCCTGTTCGTTGCTGACATTACTAGCTAAGAAAGTATCAAACTGTTCCATTTTGCTGGGATTAATCGCTTTTTCTTTGCTCTCTGCCGCAGATTGAATTTCTTTTCTGTATACCTCTGTCAGCATCTTCTCCATCTTCATGTCATCCTGAGCATCGAAACTGCCGCTCCACATATCACCGATCTCGCCGAGGGTGGATGCAGCGTCGTTTACATTGAATTCGCCGTTTGATAGAAGGATAGCTGCTTGGGCTGCCTCAAGAGTGATTGCCCGCAGCTCCTCGCTGCCTTTGAGATCAGCCATGATTTCATCTCTGATTGAGTCTATTTCCCCATCAAGCTGGGCCTTATCTTTGACTCCTTTGGTCATATCAATACTGCCCTGCTTCAGCCCCTCAATTTTTTTGTTCAGATCGTTTTGAACCGCGTCAAAGGCCTGATCTTCTTCAATCTCGGCCCCTGACCTTCTCTCCTTGCCGAAACTAGTGACCGTATTCTTGAGCCGACCCAGGCCATTAAACCAGCGCTTGGAGATTTTACCTCTCGAATCTTTAAGAGTAGTTTCATTTTCTTTGGCGGTTTTGCTCAGAATTTCTGCAGCAATATTATTTTCTGCTGCCATTTGAGTCAGCTTCCCTGAATCAGCGGTTGCAAAGCGGCCCTTCAGTTCCTTGGTCAGGGCATCGGATTTAGCTTTCTTTTCTTCATAATTTTTGAATAGATCCGTGTACTTGCTGACAAATCCCTCCGGATCCTCAGCGGCTTTCTTCCCGAGAAAAGCCTCGATCGCTTCCTTAGCTTTGCCCTGATTTTCACCTTTAATAAGCTTCATTTTGCCGAGCATCTCGGAAGAGAGAAAGTTCTGAAACTTATCAATCATCGGTTTGACGTCTCGGTCGTACTGTTCTGCGAGAGAGGCAAGCTTATCAAAATCGGCTCCCTCTAGATATGTGTCAATTGTTGCATCTTCGCCGTTCTTTATCTCATTTGTCGTTTGGACAAAATTGAAAAATCCCGGGTCTCCTAGTTTGGCGTCAACTGTCTGTTCTGTGTATTTCTTGTATTCTCCAGCGTTGACACTCTGCATTTGTTCACGAACGTCAGTCTGCGTAATCTCAGGCGGCTGATCGGGACCGGATTTATATTCTCCTATGGCCATAGTACTTCCTCCAATTTATAGTTGAGGCAATTATTTCACGCTATGATTTGCCTTGTCAAGCGAACGCTCGAAGACGGTGTTTGGCTTATTGATGAAAAGACCATTTTGTGTTAATCTATTTCAAGTATGCCGCGTTCGTCTAGTGGTCCAGGACATCGCCCTCTCACGGCGGAGATCATGGGTTCGACTCCCATACGCGGTACCAACCTTCGCTAAAGCTACGGTCGGCAAGAAACTATCGGTTGCAGTCCATTGTATACTTGCCCTGCGTAACTTTATGTGGAGTAGGGCTCCCATACGCGGTACCAATTCTTTACATTTGTATTCCGAGATCGTCTAGTGGCAGGACAGCAGATTCTGGATCTGCTTACCTAGGTTCGAATCCTAGTCTCGGAACCAAGAAAAATGTCTAACCATCAGGTTGGACTTTTTTCATGGTTGGACCAAAGTAAGATTCGAACCGGGAATGGGTCGGGGAACGGGAGTTCCCCGTATCGGAAAAAACTAAAAACCGAGGGTTTTTAGAAGCGAGGGACGAGCGCTCGAGATCCTAGTCTCGGAACCAAATTTGAAGAATAAACCACTCAAAAGGAGATGAGGATGTATTTGCTGTCTTCGATAGACTGGTAGTGAATCTGATCTATTTTCTTGTCATTTTTTAAGGTTATTTCTCCTAGCCGGCCGCTGCTGCCTTTGGCGATATCGGTGAAATCCGGTTTGGCGCTCAGATAGAGGCGGATATGCCGTCCAATCATTTCGTCGTCACTACCTCGCATGAGATTTTTTTTAGCGGCGGGTGAGAGATAAACAATATGTTGTTCGCTGTCCAATAAAACAACGCCTGATTTTAAGTGGCGGAGGACTACGTTGCTCTCTCCAAGAATCCTCTCAAGCTTAGAGGCGTCGGCTTTTGCAGCTGAGTGATTATCTTGTACCTCGAGGTATAAATGCTTGATTCTAATGTAATAAATCACCAATACAATGGTGAACAATATGAGGACGCCGAGCAGTAATTGCTCTGAAAGATACCATGGCAGGAAAGCCGCAATAATGATTGTAGCCAGCAAAAAAACCAGCCAGGTGACGCCTTCCGCCAGATTTTCTTTATTAAAACTTTTCACCATTTCATTATACAAAAGATTGATATTTCTTGAAAGTTGCAATCATTTTTTTTAGGGATATAATCTAGACATAGAAACGGAGGGCAAGCATGCCGAGTGCGAGGCGCGGTTCAGCAATACTTATTGCGGTTTTTTTAATCACGGCAATCGGTGCGATCGCCTTCTCTTTTGGTAGAGTTTTGTTTACAGAGGTAGCTTCATCATCGATCTATGAAAACGGGATCGGCGCTTATTTTTCCGCCGAGTCTGGCCTTGAAGAGGGATTTTTGCGCTATAGATATGACCAAGCGGCCAATGTTCCTCTCTCCGGTAACAGCAACAATGTTTACCGTTATAATCTGACAAACCAATCGGCTCAAGCAGACGTGGATAAAGCCGTGCTACTGGCAGATCAGTTTAATTCTAAGCAATTTGTTGATTTGAGCGTAAATCCGACCGCTGATTCCTATGGCCGTGATGCAAACGGGGATGGAACGATCAGCTATTTGGATCTGGAAAATAGCGCCTATGCGGCTAAGGATTCTTATCCTGAGTTTTATATCTCCCGGGATGAGTCAAAAAAGTTTGATTTTTCCGATGTCTTTGATCTCAACGATGCCAATCTACTTTTTCTGCCAGTGAGTGGTACGGCTGTTTCCACACCAAATTATCTAAGTAATGCTAATTGCGCGATGGTCGAGGTTAAAATAACGGGAGAATTTGGCGGACAACTCAAGGAAAAGAAAGAGCTCTTTACTAATGCCGCTTGTACTTATCCGGCTTCACTCTTGTACGACAAACAGTACCAAACTGATGAGAGCCATTTTCTAATTTCCAATCTTAAAACAAAAATCTGGAATGTTCCGCTTGAGAAAGCAACGTTGACTTTGAGACCGATCGGAGCTGATATAAAAGTAATGTTCAAAAAGACAGGCGGTACATTATACGGCCCTTTCACTGCCGTTAGCGCTACCGGCTACTACGGAGGATTATCAAAGACATTGAAAGCAGAGATTGACCGGCAATCGGGTACGTTGTATGATTTATTTGATTACGTAATTTATAGCAAACAATAGGAGGCGAGATGGCAGAAGCAAAAGTTTTAATCGCTGATGACGACATGACATTGCATGAGATGTATGCTGAGCGGTTGAGGGCAGAAGGATTTGTCATTGTGTCAGCATATGACGGTGAGGAAGCAATCGAAAAGGCCTACAAGGAGAAGCCGGATATCTTGGTTTTGGATATTATGATGCCAAAGGTCAATGGCATTGATGTGATGAAGAAGCTTCGGGAGGATGACCAAACCAAAGGTATTCCGGTCATCTTGCTAACGGCCTTGGCACAGGAAATCAACAAGATCAAATCAATGATGGGCCCGAAGGATCAATATCTAGTCAAGAGTGATATCATGCCAGGCCAGGTGATTGAGGCTATCAAAAAATCACTCTCATAGTCCAGAGTTTTCTATAGTTTCTCAAAAGGATCGGTTCTTCCAAATTCGCTGTCGTTCATCGGCAGCGTGATTTGTTTTGTGCTCTCTCCGATCAGCCGTTGATAGCCCTCTTCTTCTAATCCGATTGATTGCGCAGGTTGCGTTTTCACGCCGAGATCCTTGACGATCAAGTAGAATAGGCATATCAAGCCGGCTCCGGCCAACACAATAAAACCGATTATGTAAATGGCGACAATATCTTTTAGCGATTTAGTTTTCATAATAGATAATCCCTCCGATTTTTACCGATAGCCCGTCATTGTCCGTCATTGATAACGAGATTTGGGTAAGAGAATTGAGGCGGGAAAAACCTTCCAACTTGCCGATAATCTGCATCAACTGAGAGTATGCACAGCTGACATCAAATGAGAAATGAATTTCTTTGACTGCACCCTTTTCTTTCTTGCCCGAATCTTTCGGCTCGGAGACCGCTACATTTTTGAACTGCAGATTTTCTTCATTTGCCAGCTGCTCAAGAGCGACAATAAACATGCTGACGCCTTTTTCATTCGGTATTAGTTGGAGGGTAGTAGCGTGCATGACATTGAGTCGTTCTGTATCTTTCGCCAAGGTTTTAAGCGAAGAAACCTTGCTCTCTTGCTCCTGTAAGGAGATCTCGCGTTCTCCGATAATCCTTTTATGTTCTTTTATGCTCTTTGCCGAGGGGATCGCGACAAAAAAGGCCAGTGCACCTAAACTGATGGCAAAAATTATCAAAGAATAAAGTATTTTTTTGTTAAATTTGTTCATTTGGCGTCTCCCAATTCAAACGTGAGAGAATACGAATAATTATTGAGCGATTCATTGAAAGTGGAGGAGGCGAAAATTACATTACTAAACCCTTCGCGTTCCAGCTTTTCTTTAAAGAGAGCTATTTTTTCGCGGCTGAGCGCAACACCGGAAACGGAGATTACCTTTGAGATTGCTGAGACTTCCATTGTTTTTATCTGTACTTCCTTGGGTGTGGCCTGAGAAATCATTGAAAGTATCTGGCTCCATTGAGGTCTTTTTTTGACGATATCCTCCGCACTTGCGACCTTGTGGTTGATCTGATTGACTTGTGCTTCAATGTCCTTCAACCCTTTGGCTTTCCGGCTCTGATCGGCGATCAAGCCGTCTTGTTTTTGGATAGCTGACATAAGAAAGAAGTCATAGGCATAAAGGCCGGCCGAAAAAATCAGATCCAAGATGACCAATATGACAAAACCGAAAATGATTTGGTTTAAAATTGTGTCAGACGTCCGCTCCTTTTTCAATTGGGGCGGTATGAGGTTAATACCCATTATTCTTCCCTCCAAAGCGATAATCCATAGGCAGCGATGAATTGTGGATCCATGGTGGTCTTGTCGGCTAATTCGATCTTTGCAATTCTGACTGGAATTTTGATCTTTTCCTCCACATAATCATCAATCCCCTTGATCGCGGCGGCCGATCCGCAGATGATGATCTCGCCTATCGGTTTTGGTTTATAATCTCTATTGTGATGGTATTTTATGACTGTTGCCAATTCCTCAATCACGTTGTTCATTGGGATGGCGATACTGCTCTCGTTTTCAGCTGTTATTTCCAGCGCTTTTTTACGATCGCCACCGGAATACCCCATGCTTTCAAGCAGGTGGTTTTGCCCCATATTTACCGTCGATGTCAGCCGAATCATCCCCTCATTCCAAACCGAGATTCTTGAGTACTCTGTGCCGATATGCAGGATCAGTCTGCCAGCCCGGTCATTTCGGGGAATTAGCGCCCGACCGACACAAAGGGGTTTTGTTTCAAGGGATGCAAGCTCAAGTCCGGCAAGTTTGGCCATCTCCAGATAGTCGTCAACAAGCTTCTTCGGGGCAGCGACGACGAGAATATCAGCCATTTCTTCGTTGGGATGGCTTAGGAGAACCTGAAAATCAAGATAAACGCTTTCTATGGGAATCGGCAGAGAATTGGATGCTTCGATCGGCACAGACTTCTTATATTCGTTCATCGACATGCGGGGCAGTTGGATGGTCTTGGAAAAGACAAATGATTCAGGCAGGGCAGAGACAATCCGTGTGGCGGTGATGGGGTGTGGCTTCGCTTTCCTCATCGCTTCTTTGATAAGATTGGCGGTATCCGCCTTGTTTTTAAATCTATCCTGCATTAAAAGTCTCTCGTTGATCGGTATCTCGATAGCCCCGATAAGCTCCGTGCCTTTTTTGGATACAAAAGTCTGAACCAGCTTGAGAGTCTCATAGCCGATATCCAGTCCGAACACAGATTGTCGATTTTGTAAGAAGTCCATTTTACATTGCATTAATTAGGCCGTAGATGGGCTGCAGGACAGAGATAATAACAAATCCGACACAGACACCGATAACTACCATTAAAATCGGCTCTATCATTGTTGAGAGGTTTCCAGTGATGGCTTCGACATCCTTCTCATAGAATTCGGCCAGACTTCCGAAAACCTCATCGATACAGCCGGATTTCTCGCCAACCAAAGCGAGTTGCCCCACCATTTTAGGGAAAAGACGGCTGGAATTAAAAACATGCGAGACTGATTCACCGTTTTCTACCCCCTTGGCCATTTTATCGATCTCTCGGATGTAGAGTGAATTGCCGATGACTCCTCCTGATGCTCGGAAAACTTCGACTAATGGGAGGCCGGAAGAGGCAAGCGATGAGAATGTCCTCGTGAACCTAGCCATGTAAGACCGCTTGAGAAGCATGCTGACTATCGGGATTTTAAGAACAATAGTATCGATCGCAATCTTCCCCGCGGCAGTCGCCGCAAAGCGCCAGATCAATATCCCTAAGATAACAAGGCCGATCCCCAGATACAGGCCATGATTTTGAATAAAATTTGAGAGAGAAATGATTGCTTTTGTCGTTGCGGGGAGAGCCACTCCGCTATCCTCAAATATTACTTTGAGCTGCGGCATGACAATGACAGTAATCAGGACAATGACAACGATCATGGCGCAAAAGACAAATGCCGGATAAGCCAGAGCACCTTTCACCTTTCTGTTCAGATCGTATTCTTTCTCAAGCTGAGTGCTAAGTCGTTCGAGAACCATATCGACCTTTCCTGATTTTTCACCCGCTTTGATCATGTTGACATACACATCGCCGAAAGAATCGGTGTAACGCAGAAGGGCAGTTGAAAGGGGCGACCCACCCTCCACTTCCTGAACCAGCTTGCCGAGAACCTCTTTAAAATATTTTTCCGATGTTTCTTCCTCCAGCGATTTCAGCGCCTCAAAAATTGAGAGCCCCGCCTTGATCATAATAGAGAGTTGCTTGGTAAAAATAATCTTGTCTTTGTTGGACAATTTGCGGCGAAAAAACTTGAATTCCGAGCGTTTTTCGGAAATATCGATAACAAAAAGATTGCTTTTTTTGAGCAGGGTAATTGCGCTCGCTTTGTCGGGGGAATCCAGAAATCCTTTGGATTGCGCCCCTTTTTTGTCCCGTGCAATGTATTGGTATTCCATATTATTCTCTGGTTACGCGCCAGACCTCTTCGAGTGTAGTTTCCCCACTCAATGCTTTTAATATTCCGTCTTGGATCATCGTCGTCATGCCTTCTTTGACTGATGCATCTTTAATCTCAACAGAAGATCCGCGTTTAGCAATAAGCTCCTTGATGCTCTCTGAAACTTCCAAAACTTCGTATAAACCGATCCTGCCTTTGTAGCCGGTGTCGGAACAATCGCGGCAACCTTTTCCTTTGAAGAATTTGAAATCTTTGCTGCGAAGCTTTTCTTTCTCGGCTTTCGGTAGCTTGTCGATCTCAGACATTATTTTTTTAACTTCCTCTTTGGTAGGATTAAACTCAGTTTTACAGGAGGTACAAATCTTCCGCGATAAGCGCTGAGCGACGATGACGTTGAGCGATGAATTGAGCAAAAACGGCTCGATAGACATATCTAAAAGTCTGGGGATAGTACCGGCTGAGTCGTTGGTGTGAAGAGTTGAGAGGACGACATGGCCTGTCAGAGCAGCGTGGACTCCCATTTCGGCTGTCTCGTTGTCTCTGATCTCTCCGATCATGATAACGTCAGGATCTTGTCTCAAAATAGAGCGTAAGCCGGAGGCAAAGGTGTACTCGATGTCAGGGTTGACTTGGCTCTGATTGATGCCCGGAATCCGGTATTCGATCGGATCTTCGAGTGTAATAATATTGATCCCCTCGATGTATATTTTATCAAGCAGAGCGTAAAGTGTTGTCGTCTTGCCCGAACCGGTCGGCCCCGTTACCAAAATCATACCGTGAGATTTTCGGCTGTTGGAATCTATCACTGAAAGATCTCTTTCTCTTAGTCCAAGCTCCTTGAGTGAGATGACGCCGGAGACTTTGTCGAGGACACGCAAGACCGCCTTTTCGCCATTGGCGACGGGCATCGTCGAAACACGAAAATCTATCTTACGGCTGTCGACAATGATGCTGAACCGCCCATCCTGCGGAAGCCGTTGTTCGTCGATTTTTAATTCCGAGAGAATCTTAATGCGTGAAATGAGAGCTTGCTGCATTTCCTTCGGAAGCGAGACTTTTTTGTGCAGGATTCCATCAATGCGGAATCTGACGATAACTTCTCCCTCGGAGGGTTCGATATGGATATCGGATGCTTTGTCGCGAATAGCCCGTTTCAGGAGTGAGCTGATGATTCTCGATGCCGGGGCGGAATCCGATGCATTTATAACTTTGTTTTTCGGAATTATTTCTTCTTCCGGCCGGTCTTTCTGAGCAAGATCGATGGCTTCCTTGACCTCAGTTTCAAAGCCCTGATATTGGTCTAGAATATGGCTCAGATCAGTTTCATTTGTCAATTTAGGCAGGATTTTTTTGCGGACAATTTTTTTGACAATTTCGAGAGCTTCAATATCCTCGGGATCAACCATACCGACAGTCAGAGTCCCGTTTTCCTCAGAGACGGGTAATACCTGATATTTTCGGGCAATTTTTTCCGGCAGCAATTGCAGTGTTTCTTTGGGCACCGTTGTATTCGACAGGTCCGCGTAGCCAATAGACGTCGCGGTAAAGGGGGACAGATCGTGGGTAAATTCTGCTTTATTCTCGCTTGGTACTTCGGGAGATGCCTGAGCGGCTATTTCGGCGGGCTTTGAGGTCTCGGGCGGCAGTGAGGACACTTTTTCTTCTTTTTGGTGGTCGAAAACTCCAAGACCAAACAAGCTGAATTTGCGTTTTTCTTTAGGATTATCGGTATTAGTGTCAGATTTCGTATCTATAACCTCGGGTTTGATCGGACTTTCGTTGTTGACGCCATGCTGTGCTTCGTTTTCATGTTTGAAGAGATCATCCCAAAAACTTGAGCTGGTATCTTGCTTATCCTCGTCATGCGTCTCCTTGCTATCCTGATTATCCACAGGAGAGCTGGTGATTGGCGATGGTTTGTTGATTGGAATCTCAATTTCCTCGTCTTCGCTCTGTACCTTATCGCTGGGCTCTTGCTTGCGGACAATCCTAATCGGCAACTCTTCCTCGTCGTTCATGCCAGCAATTTTCCGTTCGGGCAGGCTGCTTTTTTGATTGATTTTCTGTAGCTTCTTGGTTGCACCGAAAGAAGTGGCGCCGGATATTTTCTTGCCGCTTGCGACCATATCCTTGATGTTTCCTGAGGCCATCCACTTTACGGCGTTTGTCGGCAACATCACCATTTTCTTCTGCTTCCCGAGCACCGGGTGATATATCACTTTGGATGGATAATGAACAGTATAGAATGTGCCGAAGTTTGAATAAACAATCCGCTCTCCTCTGGTCAGGGCATCCGTCACAGTACTACAAAAAGCATCAATCAGATTTTCAGTCTTTTTGACACTAATCTTGGTTTGGCGTGAGATTGCCAAGCTGAGCTCTGCCCGGGTCATTTTGTTGCCGCCTCCTTTTCTAACAACATTATAATGGATTTCCTATGTATAAAACAAGGTCTTTTGCCAGAAAAAAAGCGGAAATACGGCGGGCGAATACCCTCGGTCGAAAGTTCGTAAAGTGATCAGGTTAGAGGCCTTTAGGGCGTTTATGAATTAGAATTCAGTATATAATTATGTTTTTTTATACGTTACAAACTTTATAACTTTTAACCTGCCTACCGGCAGGCAGGCTCTATAAATTTCTTCTTGCTGACAACTTTGTGGATCAGTTGGGGATAACAGGGGCAAAATTTTTAATTTTTAATTTTTAATTTCTAATTAATGTTGATGGGACTACCGATTGTTGCTTCAGCATGCAAGGCATTTCAATAGCCGGAGAGTAAATCCTATAATGATTGAGCAAGGCAACCCCGATTAAGCAGTAAGCAATAAGCGGTAAGTAAGCTTAATTCTTAATTCTTAATTCTTAATTCCGGCTGCTATGGCTTTATACCAAAAATATCGGTCCCTTACTTTTAGCGATGTAGTCGGTCAGGAACACATCGTCAATTCTCTTTTGGGCAGCATTAGAAGCAATAAATTAGCACACGCTTTTCTTTTGACCGGGCCGAGAGGTATCGGCAAGACAACGACAGCTCGTCTTCTGGCGAAAGCAGCAAATTGCTTGACGATCAACAAGCTTCTATCCGAAGGAAAAGAAACTGACGGAGAGCCATGCAATAAGTGCCAGTCCTGTCTGGACATTAATCAGGGTCGTGCTCTTGACGTGATTGAGATTGACGCTGCTTCACATACGGGCGTCGACGAAATTCGGGAAATCATCGAAAACGCCCGCTTTGCCCCGACGCTCTCACTCAAGAAGGTCTATATCATCGATGAAGTCCATATGCTTTCCAAAAGCGCTTTCAATGCGCTTCTGAAAACACTGGAAGAGCCGCCTTCGCACGTGATTTTTATTATGGCGACGACGGAGGTTCATAAGATTCCGGCTACGATCATTTCGAGAGCTCAGCGATATGATTTCAAACGTGCGACCAAAGACGAAATCAAGGAAAATCTGAAAAGGGTAGCGGCCAAGGAGAAGATCGAAATTGATGAAGGCGCCATGGAGTTGATTGCATTAGCGGCGGCCGGCGGCCACCGTGATGCACTTTCCCTTCTTGAGCAGGCATCTGCGGCTGGCAAGCCGCTTGATCAAAAGAATATTCGTGGATTATTGGGTATTACTGAGGATACACAGATATTGGAGTTAGCTGGGGCGATTTTTAATAACAACCCGGAGGAGGGATTAAAAATCGCCCATGTGCTGTACGAAGGAGGGTACAGCATGGCAGAGCTCAACAAGGGCATTTGCGAAGTCTTCCGGAATACCTTGCTTTATATTTTTGCCAAGGATAAATATATCGAGAATACCAAGGAATATTTGGCTAAGATAAGCCAATTTGCCAAATCAAGCGACCCGCATAAGCTGATCGTGACCCTGCGGCACTTTGTCGAAGCCGGCCGTCTTTTGAAAGATGTCGCCGAACAGATATTGCCTATAGAAATGGCAATTATAGAAGCGACGAAAGACGGTCTGATCACGGATAAGGCTCCTCAGACATCCCAAGTGCAGGCGAAGACAGAAGCGGCGCCGATCCCGATCTCCGAAAAGGCGGCTGTCAGCAAGCAAGAAACGCCGGATAGCTGTCCTGTGCCGGTGATTGATATGACCAAAGATATCTGGCAACAGATTATCGATCTGACCAAGGTTGACAATTCAACGCTGGCGGCACTTCTGCGCGACGCGAAGCCGGGCTCGATGACAAAAGATAATCTGGCGCTTCAGGTTAAGTTTAAGTTTCACAAAGACCGGATTTCCGAGCCCAAAAACATGGCTATACTCGAAAAAGTTGTTTGCCAAGTGATGGGCAATTCCTACAAGATTGTGTGCACGCTGCAGGACAAGACCACTCCTAAGAAAGCCGAGGAGCCGGGAATCAATTTAGAGAGTGCTGTCAGAGAAGTATTCGAAATTGCTTAGTAGCCCCAAAGACCATTCATAATCAATAATCGGGATATTATGGCGAGAAGAGAGGATCACAACTCAAAAAACGAGGCAGTCCGAGGACTGCGGATGCCGCCTCAAAATGTTGAGGCAGAGCGAAGTATTCTCGGCGCCATTTTGCTTGACCAGGATGCTCTGATCAAGATTGTTGATGTCGTGTCCCCGGAAGACTTCTATGATTCCAGGCATGGCTCGATTTATGAGGCGATGCTCAATCTTTTTGAAAAGAGAATGCCAGTCGACATTGTCACTCTATCAGAGATATTGGAGGCGGCCGGCAAGATCGAGGCAGTCGGCGGATCAGGCTATCTCGCCGAAGTTGTCAACAACACACCCTCAGCAGCCAATATCAACTATTATGCGCAGATTGTTCGTGACAAAGCGGTCTTGCGCCGCCTGATTAGCGCCGGAGCGACGATCACAGAGGAAGGTTATGACGAGGATGCGGAAATCTCCGAAACCCTCGACAAAGCTGAGCAAACTTTATTTTCTGTCTCTCAAAAGTCGCTCAAAAATAAATTTATTGCCGTCAAAGATGTTCTGAGTGAAGCGTTCGATAGGATTGACAGGATACACAAGGATCACGACAAAGGCGCAATCCGCGGCGTGCCAAGCGGATTTAAAGATCTCGACGGTATTACCTCCGGTTTCCAAAACTCCGATCTGGTCATCCTCGCTGCCCGTCCGTCGATGGGTAAAACTTCATTTGCGCTCAATCTGGCTGAAAATGCGGCAATTGACGAGAAGATTCCTGTCGCTGTTTTTTCGTTGGAAATGAGCAAGGATCAGCTTATAGACCGGTTGCTGTCATCGCAGGCGGGCGTTGACTCGTGGCGTTTGCGGACCGGTAATCTCACCGATGAAGATTTCCCCAAAATCGGCTACGCGATGGGAGTATTATCTGAAGCGCCGATATTTATCGACGATTCGGCCGGCGGCAATGTCATGGAGATCAGAGCGAAGGCGCGAAGATTGCAGATGGAGCATGGCCTTGGACTCATAGTAATCGACTACCTTCAGCTGATGTCCGGCCATTCCAAAAACAGCGACGGAAACCGTGTTCAGGAAATCTCCGAGATTTCCCGAGGTCTTAAAGGGCTGGCCAGAGAGTTAAATGTCCCGGTCATCGCCCTCTCGCAGCTTTCCCGTGCCGTTGAGCACCGCGATGATAAAAAGCCGCTTCTTTCTGATCTTCGTGAGTCCGGTTCTATCGAGCAGGATGCCGATATCGTCATGTTCCTTTACCGCGAGGAGTATTACAATCCGGAAACGGACAAAAAAGGCATCACCGAGGTGCTGATCAGAAAGCACAGGAACGGTCCGACCGGATCTCTCGAACTGTTCTTCAATCCGGCACAGATGCGGTTTAATTCGGTCGACCGGAAATCTCAGCCACAGGGAGATTAGTTTTTGAGTCTTTTAGTTCTTTGATATAATAAGTTAAAGAATGGAGGTAACATGCTTGATGAAAGCAAAAAAGAGCTTGACAATTTGATGAATCGTTTTAAGGAAAATTCCGGTGGTCTGGCGACTAAATTGGCGGAGGATAAGGCTGCACAAGAGGCGTTTATTAAAGAGTTTGACCGGTTAAAGCACGAAATTATCTGGCCGGTTATCGTCGAGATCGGTAATCAGCTCAACGAATATGGGCATGATTACAAAGTGTCTGAAGAGTCCGAGTATGTTGACGCGACAGCCCGTTTCACACCGGCGAGTATCACCCTCAATATTTTTCCGTCAACAGTCGACAAAGCTTTCTATACTCCGGAGTCGACACCTTACATTTCCTTTATTGCCAACCGGTATGCCAAGAAGGTTGGGATCATGGTTTCAACAATGATGCCGAGTGAGGGAGGAGTAGTCGGCTCTCACGGCGAATTCGACTTAAGTGAGATCACCAAAGAGTTTGTTGAGAAAGAAATTATCACTGTGCTGAAGAACACGCTGATATTTGATAAAAAATAGTTTTGTCAGTCTGGTAAAGAATAATAATACTTTGGAGGAAGAAGTGGCGGATCTAGAAACAATCAGAAAAAGAATAGAGCAGCTGGAAAAGCTGTCTGAAGAAAACAGGATCAACAAAGAGATGCTCAAGGGTGAGCTGGAAAATGAAATGACCTATCTTGAAGCAGCGGAGGAAGTAAAGGCTGCCGTGCAAAAGCGGAAACAGGTCAAGGATGAGATCCTTTCCAAAGGACCCAATCAGGAAGTAGTTGCCAATGTCAAAAACAATCAGGAAGAGATCGCGACATTGCGGGATATCTTGTCAGCTGAGCTGATGGAGTTTTATCAGGAAAGCCAGCAGGACGAAGTTGCCGGCCGGAAGTTTGTGCTGTCTGCCAAGATTTTACCGAAGAATAATTTTGATAAACGAAATCAGTTGGGACAATATGATAAAGAATAGTTAGTTTGGGACTAACTATTCTGCTGGCGCGAATTGTGGCTTATGGTATTTTGCCTAGCAGGCCCTTGACAAGACATGGCTTAATTTGTTAAGATGATTTAATCCCCAAAAGGGAGAGCACATTAACAACATAGTATTGTTCGAACGGAGTGAGAACTTCTCGCATCAGTTCGAAGAATACAATCGGAGGGAATCATCGCAATATTTATGCATTCCTTCCGGAATGCGTTTTTATTACCCCTTTGAACTTCCCCTAAGTTAGGGGGAGGATAGAGAGGGTATGAATGTTGACAGGAACGATGATGGGATAAGCAAGGTCCGCCCCTACCTTACTTATATGAGGAGAGAGATAATCGTTAAACAAACTGGTTATTTCAGCTATCTCCTCCCCAGCTCGTTCCCGCCAAAGATCCGCCAACCGGCGGATGGCAGGAATGAAAGGATTCCAGTGTAATAAAACACACACGCACCTTATCTTCTATAACTTAAAAACAAAAAAGTTATGGAGGGAAAATCCAGATAACAAATAATTATCTGGTAAAACAAAAACAAAATTGGCTTAGCCGGGATTAAATTTAAATCAAACTTTACCCGAAAAGCTAAACGCCAAAATCACACAGAAATCGGTCAAAAGCCGAAAACACGAAAGCAATCAAGGACATCTCTCTTACTGGATGTCAATCCGGTAGGGGAATCAAATCCAAGGTTGCTTTAGAGGGCAAAAGTCGATTCAGCCGAGCAATTATTAAAAAAAATGGTTCTCGATTAGTCTGATAAGACTTTCGCCCCACCTAAAAAATCCGACAAGATAACATCAAATCGGATTTTTTATTTGTCTTATTTTGATTGACATAATAAGCGATTGGTAGTATAGTAATGGCATTCCTGGCACTGCTATACGAGCGGTGACCTATTCTGCTGAAATGGAGGAAGTACCATGAAAGAGCGGATGAAGCAGGGGGCGATGAGATTGCTCGATGTGTTTCTCGCCTTTATGGCTGTTGCTATCGCCATACTATCCCTTGCCTGGGGATGGAAGGTTGTCGGCAACTGGCTTGCGCTTGGCGCCGGCCTTATCGTTATCGGCCTGTTTGTGCCTTGGCGACTCGCTGAGGCTCAGCGATGGAAAACGTCCAAAAGGTGGGCGTTCCAAGTCTTCGCTGCGACTCTCACAGCTCTAATGGTGAACACCTGCTGGGTATTCCGGGTGCCACATTGCGATGTCTCGCTGATGTCTAAAGCGGTATCCGTCAATGGGCAGGTGCTCGCCGGTGACTATTATTTCTTTTTGCCGACAAGTTGGCCATTGCCCGCTGTCAGGACCCTCGATGAGCAGACTGTTATCGAAGTCGCGATTTCACAGGGAGACAAGGAGAACCATCTGGCAGATGGCAAGGTGTCGGTGAGATGCACCGTGAGAGTGCATATGGCGTTGTTACCATACACCGCCACTCGGAACCGGCTTTTTGCTGAGAAGAGACCATCATCGGCGACGACGAAACTGACGGTGCAGACGACAGGTAACGCGGTCTATGCCTATGCCCAAAGCCATGATGCTGGAAACTTTTTCACCGAAGATATGGCAAAGGCCGTAAAGGATGCACTGCGGGAGCCGATTAGGCAGCGCGGTTACTCGGTTGAGAAGGTTGAGGCGCCGGACTTGGTTCTTCTACCGGGGCGCAAATAGAATGGCGTTGTTCCAATCCGGGGCGGATTGCACAAGAGGTGTGCGGTCCGCCTCTTGTGTTTAAAGAGAAATAATATTTTCAATATATTCTTTGATTTTAAGCTGTGTCGCGACGTCGTTGCCGAGCTCGATGGCGATATATTCGCCAAAGTATTCTTGGGGGAACTCCTTGAGATAGTCAAGTTGGCTCAGATCGGTCAGATAGTGATAGTCATAGCGGTCGCTATTGCCAACACGGTGAGCGGGGCCGAGAGCACTGACATGATTGAAACCGATCTTGTACTTAGGGATGAGCTCAAGCATCTTTTTGTAAGTCTCGGGCTCAGCCATTTGAGAGTGTTTTAGATGGGTAAGATCAAGGCAGATGCCGGCAAAACCGTCCAAATCACTCTCGTCGATCCACCGACCGGAGTTTTCAATATATATTTTATCTTTGTATTTATCCAAATTGTGCTCAATTTTCATCTCACGTGGGGCATGAATGTTAAACATTTTTGTGCCATAATGCTCGATCATATAATCGAGCTCTTCAGGCAGGATGTCTGTGCGAGCGTGGCAGCAGGGGATGCTGATGCCGGGCATTTGGTCTAATTCCAAAAATAGCCTTTGTCTTTGAGGAAAAGGCATTGTGGAAAGAAATATGGCAAAATCATTAATTCCTGCCTCTTTGATTGCCTGCAGGTGCTTCTTGGGGTCAGGGTTTTTATATGTAGTGTAGCTGAGTAAGACTTTTTTCATTGGTTTTAATATAGCTTTATTTTGCTCAAAAATAAATCTTTGCCGGTGCATACAGCTGTAGCTGCCCACCAGGGCAGCTACAGGACACGGACGATCCGATCTGATTACAGGATAGCATACAGGTAATCGAGATGGATCCATTGCGGGTTGTTATCGGTGATGAGGACCTCGACATACCCCGCCCACTTGGGGAGGTCTTTTGCGTCGGGGACCAGGCCGATGACGCCCCGCTGTCCGGCGAATTCGCCGGAGAGGACGGCAACCGACTGGGTGCGGCGGAGTCGCCCGCCGATTAACTCGTCGCAGGACGGGAGACGCCCCGCTGGTAAATCTTTCGGAATCGCAGCCATAAATGCTCCTTGAAATTGGGATCCGAGTATTTTTTTACCATAAAAATCAAAAAAAGTCAATATCACTCTTCCTTTATTTATATTGTTTTGCCTGATAAAATGACTAGGCAATGACGATCAAATTATTGGAAAATCTAAATAAAGAGCAAGAAGAGGCAGTATTATGCACGGAGGGCCCGGTCTTGGTTCTTGCGGGAGCAGGGAGCGGCAAGACAAAGGCGCTGACTCATCGTCTGGCATATCTGATCAAAGAGAAAAAGGTGTCGCCCTACAATATCCTGGCGGTCACATTTACGAATAAAGCGGCAAAAGAAATGGAAACTCGGGTCGCGGGGCTACTGGGGCACCCGGAGAATTACCGTTTGCCGTGGATGGGGACTTTTCATAGCATATGTGTCCGGATTTTGCGCCGTGAGGCCGACTACGTGGGCTTCTCCCGCAGTTTTACGATCTATGATGAGAATGACAGGTCTTCGATTATAAAACGCTTGATGAGGGATCTCAGCATCGATCCCAAGCACTACAACCCCAATTCGATCTCCTACTTTATCTCAGGTGCTAAAAATGAGCTCATTGATGCGGCCGGCTACAAGAAATATATTAATTCACCATTTGAGAAGATGACCTCCATGGTATATGAGCGTTATGAGAAATACCTGCATGAAGCGAACGCACTGGATTTTGATGATCTGATCATGCAGTGCGTATTTTTATTTCAAAAGAATCCGGCGATTTTAGAAAAATATCAGGATTTGTTTAGATATATTTTAATCGACGAGTATCAGGACACCAATCAGGCACAGTACGTCTGGGTGAAGATGTTGGCTGAGAAGCACAAAAATATCATGGTTGTCGGCGACGATTACCAATCGATCTATTCATGGCGGGGAGCGAATTTTCGCAATATCCTCAACTTCGAGCGCGATTACAAAAATGCCAAAGTCGTCAAACTAGAGCAAAATTACCGCTCAACGAAGACAATACTGGCGGCGGCAAACGACGTTATCAAGTTTAATGAAAACAAGACCGACAAAAAGCTTTGGACGCAAAATGCAGAGGGAGCACCGATAACAATTTATGAAGCACTGAATGAGAAGGACGAGGCCGAATTTACCGCGATGGAGATCAGATCCATGACTTCTCGAGGGAAATGCGATTATTCCGACTGTGCAGTCTTGTATCGCACCAATGCCCAGTCTCGTGCGGTGGAAGAAGTTTTACTGCGATTCAATATTCCATACCGCGTAGTTGGCGGCGTGCGTTTCTATGAGCGTAAGGAAATCAAAGATATCGTTGCCTACCTGCGCTTGATAGCCAATCCCAAGGATATGGAGGCGATGGAGCGGGCGATCCAAGTACCGGGAAGAGGGATCGGAGACAAAACGGTAGGAAAAATAAGAGGATTTGTTTCAAATCTTGTCATTCCCGACCTGAGAGTTCCTCCCCTGCCTGAGGGGAGGTTAGGTGGGGTGGGAGATGGCAACTCAGAAAATAAGGAACTGGATCCTCGGGTCAAGCCCGAGGATGACAAACTATTTACAAGATTAGCTGAGAGCGATGAGCTCCCGGTCAAAGTCGTCAATTTTTTCAAATTGATAAAAGAGCTAGCTGACATGTCGGCCACAAAGCCGCTTGATCAGCTAATTTACAATATTGCCGTCAGAACCGGCTTCAAGGATTATTTGCTTGACGGCACACCGGAGGGGGAGGGGCGGTGGGAAAATGTCGAGGAGTTGATGACTGTAGCCGAGCAGGTACAGGGCAATTATGACAGCCAACATGCTACCTCCCCTTCTTCCCCTCCTAATTTAGGAGGGGCTAGGGGTGGTATTGACGACGACGATGACGAAACAGTTCTCGAAATGTTTCTCGAGCAGGTTGCCCTTGTCCAAGATCACGATCAGGCGGAGAGCGATGAGGGTGTCGTGACACTGATGACGCTTCACTCGGCAAAGGGACTTGAGTTTCAAAATGTCTTTATTATCGGGGCAGAGGAGGGGCTTTTCCCTCATTCACGAGCGTTGATGGATCCTTCGGAAATGGAAGAAGAGCGCCGGCTCTGCTACGTCGGCATCACCCGTGCTAAGGAGCGCTTGTATATGATCTATGCTTCCGAGCGCAATCTCTACGGCCGCTTCCAGTGCAACCAAAAGTCAAGATTTATCGAGAACATACCAGAACATCTCTTAGATATAATTTAACAGATGAGATCCCTCCGTAGCCTTGCGCGAAGGGGGATCGTGAACATTCCAGAGCATTTATTGGATGTAATATAACAAAAGAGCGAACCGCCAGAGTCCTTATTGGCTCACTCTTTTGCGCGATCCGCTCACGAAACGTTTGGACTTCTCATCCTGAAGCTAGTTGAAGGCAACGGCATTGGCGAAGAATTCCGATGCGGTATTCTCATGCCGTCCCACTATTAGGTCGGCCTTGCCTGCTGCCCCCCTGAAGCAGCAAATCGCCAGAGACCACGGAGTCTCATCGCCAAGATCAACGCAGTCGGCGATCGAGGTTGTGCCAAGAGTATCGGCGGTGATGTCGCAGAGCGTCAAGATAGGTAGCAGCTGTGCGAGGCCCAGCGCCATGATCTGGCCTTTGCACTCCCAGCGCGCTGCCCGGGGTGACCAGCCGCCTAGCTGTGCGGTCAGGGATACGTGTAATGCACACACATCCTTGCCCGATGCCAATTCATTCCAGGTCTTCTCCTGGTCCGGATCTACGAGCCTAATTGACTCCAGTGCTGCTTTTGTTTCGTCTGAATAATCGACGACTTTCGGGAGACAGGTCAACATGTGCCTGATCAGGATTTTGTAGCAATCCTGACGCGACCGATCGATCTCGAAGTGCCGGTAGAGGAAGCTCGGGGTGGGAATGAGAATGGGCTTGCAGCTATCGTTTGCGAAGAGGCAGCCCTTGCCGTTGATGAGTTTTCCCATGCCCGACAGATTGATCCTCGGAAAGATGTCGGCCATGCGGGCGATCTGCTGCTCGGCGGGTCCGATGCCCAAGTTCGGAGCGGGCTTTTTCTTTGGGTTGACCTGCTCGTCTCTGTGGGGGTTGAGTCCGAACTCTTGCTCCAGGAACGCGACAAAGTGTTGCTGGAACGAGGTAAGCCTGGGTGGTTCCTCGATCAAGCCTTGTGCTGTCTCCAAGGGGAGATTGTTGATAATCTCCTGCCGAAAGACTTTCCTCAACAGGTGTTCAGCCTGGTTGTGAGTGGATTTCTCGCCAATAATTTTAGGCATAGAAATCTTCCTCTCTTTCCAATCCAAGCGAGGTGCCGGTGTCCGGCTTATTGGATACCTTCGCAAGGTTGGGTAGCGTGCGCTACTTAATTTATGTATCAGAAAAGAGATATCCACACAACTTGGCGCTTGCTTACTTGCCCAAAGAGGGGACAATAGCTATCATATTGTTGATAGCATCTAGGAGGGCAAAGGACTATTCCTATCGATGGTATGGCCAAAAGACATGACATGCAGTTGTATTGCATGCGTTGAGCAGTTTTATTGATGGCTGATCGAAAACTTTAAAAAGCAGGCTGTTTTTGCCAAGCAGTTTGTTGGTTTTTGAAGTAATTTAGAGGTCGTCAATATCTCTTGCAAGGTTGAGTCAGCTTCAGAATCGACGTGGGGATTACTTTGGCAAGCGCCAATTCATGAGACAATCCCGGCGGACAAATGGAGCATATCTCAAGCTTCTGTTTTGGTTTATACTGTCTTCCGGAGAGTACTTATTTTGTGATCGATAAGGATTATCAATCCGGCAAATAACAAATGTACCAATTTTTACTAATTTCTGACTTATTGATATAATGAAAATATAGAACTAGGGAGGGGATTTGTCCTGATGCAGGTCGATCCATTATTTGGCTTTCTTGCAATAGGATAAGTGCTTATTTTGCGTTTGCATAGCAATTTATCCCCAGTTGACGAATTTTTCTGATTATCGTAACTTAGCTCTATCTCCCGCATCATAAGGAGTGCCTATGAACGCTATCGCCTCCCTGATAGAGTTCTGTGGCGGCTCGCCATTGGCGACGGCCGTCTGGGCGGTCTGCGTGATTATCGCCGCTATCCTAGTGGTCAAACTAATCGTGCAGATGGTCCGAAATGGATAGCCTCATCATGCCTGCTGTGTACTCCCGCAAGTGCACAGCAGGCTATTTTTTTGGTTGACTATCGCTTGGTATGCGGTAAAATATAACTAGTCATTTGGGCGCAGAGAGATTCTTCGCTAAACGCTCAGAATGACACATAATTATGAAATCACACGTAAAATTTTTGCTTGCGGGGGTGCTTTTGCCGGCAAGCTTTATAACTTTCTCCTCGACCGCCAAAGTTGAGAACAAAAGCCAGCCGGTGGATCTGGCTAAGCCCTATATTGTCGAGGTCAATTCGGCGAAGGGAGAAAAGACCGGTCAATTTAGCGGCACAAGTATGAAGACCGATCCTTTTCTAATTTCTGACGAGCTAGGTGCCGGGCCTTACGCCCAAGACAAATTTTCCGCATTCCCTGATATCAGGATGGGGATTGGCAGTAAAATTACTATCTATCGGGCGCCTGATTACTTGGTCAAAGACGGCAAAAAGAAAATAACTCTACGGAGCTGGGCGGAAAGTGTCGGCGAGCTGCTGTCAGAAAATAAGATTGATCTTGGCGATGACGATAAGATCAATTTTTCGACCGATACCAAGCTAGAGCTAGGAATGGAGATTAATATCATCCGAGTGGCGATCACAAACGTCAAGAAAAACGAGCCGATTGATTACAAAGTTATCAAGAAAGAAGATAAAACGCTCGACCAAGGCAAGACAAAAATACAGCAAAAAGGCCAAGCGGGGACAAGGGTCCTCACCTATCAGGTCAGGCGTGAAGACGGTATCGAAATATCAAGAATACTTATAGGGACTGAAGTGAGCGTAGCGCCGATCGATGAGATACAGATCATCGGGACAAAGCCGGTGATCACCGGCTGGTGCAAATACAATGACTGGGTATTGGATGCGTCGATCAAAAATAATCTCGATCCCAATCGACTATGCCGATTGATGAGGATAGAAAGCAACGGAAATCCGGATTCTATCGGTACACATGACGGTACGATGTATTATGGGCTGTTTCAATATACCCAGAGTTTTTGGGGCAAGGCCAGCAAGAAAGCTGGATATTCTGGTGCTGATTGGAATGATCCGAAGGCGCAAATTTATACCACGGCTTGGGCTGTCACTCACGATTATGCCAGTGCATGGTTAGGTACCTTCAAATAAATCTTTAATATTGCTTAAGAGGACATGGGAACTCATTTCGATGTCGTCCCCCTATCCTCTTAACTCCAACCCTCTACGCGAGGAACGCCGCCTCTTTTCATAAAAAACCGAACTCCTTCGTCGCCCTGCGGGTAAGCGGTTTTTTATGAGAAGAGGCACTATTCTTATGAAGAAAAAGCATAGTATAATAAGAACAATGAATTTGACTGACAAATCACAACTTATTTCTTATCTTAAATCTCACAGCTTATATGCCAAAAAAGGCTTAGGGCAGAATTTTTTGATTGATAAGGATGCCTTAGCAAAGATTATCGAGGCCGCAGAGCTAGGACCGGACGATTTTGTGATCGAAATCGGTCCGGGGCTTGGAGTCCTGACACAAGAATTGGTAAAAAAGGCCGGACAGGTAGTCGCCGTTGAGCTGGATGAGAAGCTGGCGGAAATGTTGGCGAGCTCTTTTCAAACTGTCATTTCGAACGATAGTGAGAAATCCCATGAGATTTCTCGCCTTGATAAGTCAATGGCTCGAAATGACAAGCCAGAGATAATCAATGCCGATATTCTCGAGCTCAGCATTTCTGAAATCGTCGCCGAGAAGAAATACAAGGTTGTCGCCAACATTCCTTATTACATCACGTCAAAAATCCTCCAGTTTTTTCTAACCCTGAAAAATAAGCCCGAATCTATCGTTTTGCTCGTGCAAAAAGAGGTAGCTGAGAGGATAACGGCGAAGCCGGGGGAGATGTCGATACTAGCCCTCTCGGTGCAGGCGTACGGCGAGCCGGAGATTGTCGATGATGTACCGAAGGAATCCTTCTTCCCGGCGCCTAAAGTTGATTCGGCGATACTAAGAATTAAAAATGTGCATGCTTTTGGGTGTCATTTCGAACGCAGTGAGAAATCCCATGAGATTTCTCGCCTTGAAAAATCAATGGCTCGAAATGACGATAGTTGCAGAAAATCCGAGAAAGACTTTTTTCGGATTATTCATATCGGTTTTGCTTCCAAGAGAAAAACATTGCTTAACAACTTTTCAGCCGGCTTGCGGATAGACAAAGCGCTGGCAAATAGTATAATTACCTCAAGCAATATCAATCCAAACGCCCGAGCACAAGATTTGGGATTGGACGACTGGGTGCAACTAACAAAGGCGTTTTCTAAATACTAAGGAGATCGTATGGAGGGTCAAAATAGCGGGGCAGAAAACAGCTTTGATCACAGAGCTGTTGCGGGCACTATTATCACAAAGCTCAAGGAAGTTGATTCTCCTATTTCGGCCGATCCGAAGAATCTATTGACACTGTCTGAATTTAGGCATGAATTGGGGATTCCGCTGATTTTGGCCAAAAAGCTGGTGATCTGGGGTCTAGTCCAAGCAGTTGTTGTGGCGGATGGCTCCATCAGGATCACCGAGACAGAGGTTATAGTGGCGCGGAAGTTTGTCAAAAATCCCTGGAAACGATCTTATCTTTATCTCAAAGCTTTGGGCCCCGGATTGATTACCGGTGCTTCTGACGATGATCCGGGCGGAATCGGCACGTACTCTTCTGTGGGCGCTAAGTATGGCTACGGCTTGCTCTGGATGGCGGCTTGGCTCTTGCCGATGATGCTGGCAGTACAGGAAACCTGTGCTCGTATCGGGATCGTCACCAATCGAGGTCTTGCTTCGGTGCTGAGAAGGCATTATAACAAGAAAATTGTCTTCGGGATTGTGCTTGCGCTGATTGTCGCCAACGTTGTAAATATCGGCGCCGACATTGGTGCTATGGCAGCTTCGCTTCAACTGCTGCTTCCCGTTAACTTTATTCTCGCTTCGGTAATCTTCACATGTGCAATAATTTTGATCGAGGTCTTTGTTCCTTATAAAGTCTATGCCCAGGTATTAAAATGGCTGACTATCTCAGTATTTGCATATATTGCAGCCGGCCTGATGGCTCATCTTGATTGGGGGATGGTGATGTCCAATGCGGTTATCCCTCATATCACTTTCTCAAAAGAATATATTTTTGCTCTGATTGCCGTCTTTGGCACCTCGATCACGCCCTATCTGTTTTTTTGGCAGACATCGGAGGAGGTAGAGGAAAGCAAAGCGGTGGGCGAGGATACGACCAAACTTACTCCGTACAAACTTCATCATCGTATCGCCAGGATGAGGACGGATGTAAATACCGGAATGATATTGGCCAATGTTGTCTTTTTCTTCATCATCATAACCTGTGCGAAGGTGTTATTCCAAAACGGCATCACCAATATCGATTCGGCCGAGCAGGCGGCTCTCGCATTGAAGCCGTTTGCAGGGAACTTTGCCTTTTTGTTCTTTGCGCTTGGCATCATCGGGACAGGCCTTTTGGCAGTACCGATCTTGGCCGGATCGGGAGCATACGCTTTGGCAGAACTCTTAAATTGGCGTGAGGGATTGGATAACAAGCTGTCGCGGGCAAAAGGTTTTTATTTTATCATCACTATCTCTATTATGGTCGGCCTTCTGCTTAATTTCATCGGTGTAAACCCGATCAAAGCGCTTTTCTATTCTGCTTGGCTCAACGGTGTGATCGCCATTCCTTTGCTTTTTGTGATCATGATCGCCGGTAATGACCCGAAGATCATGGGCAAGGAGACTCATCCAAAATGGGTCAAATTTTTCGGCTGGATTTCTGTAATATTTGCGACTGCGGCAATATTAGCAAGCATCTATCTTATCTTCGTTAAATAATTACAAAATCAACTAAAGCTGGTATAGTGCAGGCATGAACACCGTAAAACATGGTACATTATTTATCGTAGCGACTCCGATTGGTAATCTACAGGACATTACCCTGCGGGCGCTTGAGACATTGAAAGGCGTTGATCTGATTGCATGCGAAGATACGAGAGTGACCGGCAATCTCCTGAAGCATTTTGAAATTACGAAGCCGATGGTCTCCTATTTTCAGCACTCTCAATTGAGCAAGATCGACTATATTATCGAGCAGCTTTTGAGCGGCAAAAATATTGCATTGGTGACAGATGCGGGAACGCCGGGAATAAGCGATCCGGGGCAGGAGCTAATTGATACGATCGGAAAATACCACCCCTATGCCCCTCCTAAATTAGGAGGGGGACGGGAAGGTATCAGGGTAATTCCGATCCCGGGAGCGTCAGCGCTGGCAGGAGCAGCGAGCGTCTCAGGGATGATTGAGAAGGAGTTTTACTTTGCCGGGTTCCTGCCAAAGAAGAAAGGCCGCCAGACCCAATTTAAGCGCTTGTCTACCCTCGGGGTGCCAATTATTGTATATGAATCGGCAAATCGGCTAGAGAGGACTCTGGGGGATATTAGGACCTATTTTGGAGATGATGCCAAGGTATTTATTGCCCGCGAGATGACGAAGCTGTTTGAGGAGTACTGGGGCGGGAGCATCGGCGAGGTTGCTAAAGACATTAAAAATCACCAATTGAAAGGGGAGCTTGTGCTGGTAGTGAAGAAGGACAAAAATGCGTGACGGCGATCAATCGCAATTCGTTCCGTACGACGACCGCATCGACCAGGATCCGGTAAATTATAACTCTCCACCCGATAGAGAGCCTTCCTTGCCGAATGGTTCTCATCATGGTTGGCATAAAGTCAGCACTGAAGATGAGGACAGAAGAGGTCTCTTTCGCTATAACCTGATTCATGATGAAGCGGTTTTAAACGGAGTGATACCTTTTGTCAGGAAAAATCGGAATGGCTGGGAAGCAGGCGCCAAGATCGCAGGAAAAGTTCGGGCCGATCTTACAATTGAACGTAAAGAATTTGTTGAGGCGATTAGGGCGGCAGAGAAATTGTTACCCCGGATATGAGCGATAGACTACATATTTCTTTATTGAGATACCACCGGCAACCTGATATATTCTGATTATGGTGTCCCACTTCGCTAAAGCTTCGCGGGATTTATTTTTAAGGAAACAATGAGTAAAAAATACTACATCACTACTCCTATTTATTATATCAACGATGTTCCTCATATCGGACACGCTTATACGACGATTGCGGCTGATGTGTTAGCCAGATATCACCGCAAAAAGGGCGACGAAGTATTTTTTCTCACGGGTACCGACGAGCATGGTGCCAAGATTGCTGAAGCTGCCGAAAAAGCCGGTAAAAAGCCGGAGGATTTTGTGAGGGAGCTGCGGCCGAAGTTTGAGGTGGCGTGGAAGAACTTAAATATTGGCTATGACGAGTTTTTCTATACAACTAATCCCGAGCACGAGAAATTGGTCTCAGAGTTTATCGAGAAGATAAAAGATAATGGCTATGTTGAAAAGCGTAAGTACGAAGGACTTTACTGCGTTGGCTGTGAAAGATTTCTGAAAGAATCGGAGCTGGTCGACGGGCTTTGCCCCGATCATAAAAAAGCGCCGGTCAAGCAGTCGGAGGAAAATTATTTCTTCAAACTGTCGGCTTTTGAGGACAAGCTGCTTAAGGCGGTTGAATCAGGCGAGCTCAGAGTTGCGCCGATTTTTCGAAAAAACGAAATAATCGGCAAAATCAGACAAGGACTGGAAGATGTTTCTATTTCCCGTGAAAATGTGAAGTGGGGGATCCCTTTTCCCGGCGATGAATCGCAAACTATCTATGTTTGGTTTGATGCCCTATTAAATTATTACACAGCTACAAAAATCTATCACAAAGATGGTTTTTGGCCGTCCAATCTGCATCTGATGGCCAAGGATATTCTCTGGTTCCACGCGGTCATCTGGCCGGCAATGCTCATGGCTACCAATTTGCCGTTGCCGAAGAAAGTATTTGCCCATGGTTTCTTTACGATCAACGGGGCAAAGATGAGCAAGACTATCGGTAATGTCATCGATCCGAATGTTGCTGTGGAGAAATTTGGTGCCGATGCGGTCCGCTATGCTTTATTGCGCGAATTTCCTTTTGGAGAGGATGGAGATATTTCGATGGAGAAAATTGAGAGCCATTACAATGCTTTGGCAAATAATATCGGCAATTTGCTACAGCGGACGATAAGTATGATAAATCGGTATAATTGTGCCGGCGCTGTACGCGCTGTGGGGATCTCTCGGCTGGCTAATGCCGCTCGAGATGACAGCATAAGTGTTGACAAAGATCTTGACGATTTGCAGTTTATGGAAGCGCTGAAAAAAATTGATGAGTTGGCGATCGCAGCCAATAAGGATATCGCTGTGAAGGAACCGTGGGTTTTAGCGAAAGAGGGCAGAACAGAAGAATTGGCTAAAGTGCTGGGTGATGCTTTTTCAAATCTTTCGGCCATCGCCGAATTTATTGAGCCTTTTATGCCTGAAACTGCCGAAAAGATGAAGAATCAACTAGAATCGCTCAAGCCGGAGCCGTTGTTTCCAAAAATTCAGGACAAATAGCGAATTTAGCGAATGAAACCAATCAAAGCGATATGTATTCGTTTCATTAGTTTTATTAGCCATTAGTCCTGTTTGGGAGGGGTTATGTTTTCTGCGCTTTTAGCATCGATAGGATACGCCGGAGGGGTGGTACTGGATAAGATTATCCTTTCGCTCAATCGGATTTCAACGAGGGTTTTTATTCCTCTGCTTTTCGCTTTTCTCGCCGGGATTACACTGATCTTTATGCCGTTTCTCGGCAGACTGGATTTCTCCAAGCTTTCTCTCTGGTATGTGGTTCTTTTTATCGCCATGCTCATCGTCGCAATTGTCTGGAATATTTACTACTATGAGGGGCTGCAAAAGGAAAATCTGCATGAATTTGAGCTCATCATGCTTTTTTCACCGATTGCTACGATTATCTTTGCGGAAATATTTTTGCCGGCAGAAAGGAATTGGGGAGTATTTGTCGCTGGACTTGTAGCGTCGGGAGCGTTTCTCTTTAGCCGGCTCAAAAGCCATCATCTGGCGGTTAGCAAGCTTGCGAAAGGGACTATATTTGCGATGATTTTGATCTCATTTGAATCTGTGCTGATACGCCTCCTCCTTGATGTTTTTTCTCCGGTGATCTTGTATTTTCTGCGCACCTTAGCAGTCACAGCTGTTTTTTATTTTATGTATAAGCCAAAGCTCAATACCATCCCCGTTAAAATGATCTGGGCAACAGCTCTCTCGGCAGCATTTGGCGTGCTTCAGATGGTGCTTAAATTTTATGGCTTTAAATCACTTGGGGTCATCGAAACGACGATGATATTGCTGCTCGGCCCTTTCTTGGTATATACTTTTTCATATTTCTATTTTCAGGAGAGGTTTCATTATAAGAAAGACCTCTTTTGTGCGGTGGTCGTAGTGCTCTGTATTATTTATTCAACTTTAATAACATAGGTAAAATGTTCATAGATACCCACGCTCATCTGGATTTCCCCGAATTTAAGACCGAAGTACCGGCCGTACTTGGGCGTGCCAAGGAAGCGGGAGTCGGCCGGATCATGAACATCGGTGTTGATCTGGATACCTCCAAGCACTCGATTGATCTGGCTCGGAAGTATCCGGAAATGTATGCAGCGGTTGGCGTCCACCCACACTGTGCCAAGGAGCTTGATATCGAATCAAAGGGGCGGCTGATGACGATGGCAAGCCACGAGCGGGTTTTGGCAATCGGCGAGATCGGCCTTGATTACTATTATCTTAAGCGCTCAAGCAAATATGCCCATTATCCCAATCGTGCTGAGCAGATTTTTTGTTTCGAACAGATGCTTGACTTGGCGCTCGAAACTAACCTGCCGGCGATCATCCACTCCCGCGAGGCGGATGCTGATGTGCTTGGGATTCTAAAGTCGTACCACGGTCAGTTGCGAGCGGTCATCCACTGCTTTTCTGGTGATTGGGATTATGCAGAGAAAATCCTTGATCTCGGCTATGCGATTTCTTTTACCGGTACGATTACCTTCAAGAATGCCAGTCTGGATACTCTAGAGGCCGTCAAGAAAACTCCGCTTGGCTCAATCATGATCGAGACGGACTGCCCCTACATTGCTCCAGAGCCATACCGAGGCAAGCGCAATGAACCCGCCTATGTTGTTGAAGTAGCGAGAAAGATTGCTCAGATAAAGGGCATCTCCCTTGCTGAGGTAGAAGAGGAAACGACCAAAAAGGCGAATAAGTTTTTTGGGATCAAATAACGGATTACGAATTATCCCCAATTACAAATTACGAATGCTAATAAATGGTATGGACGATGGTTGTCTGTTTAAAAGTATTGTCAAGAGGTACGATTTTTAGGTCTCAAAGCGCCTAAAAATGATATTACCCCTTGATTTTTTTTATAAATATGGTATGATATGAATATCGGAGGAGACGATGATGATAGAATCGATGGAACTCTATGTCCGCGGGTCCCGGTTTAATGTTCCGAGCGATGATATCAATGAGGTTGCAGAACTGGCTGACGCTGTCATTTCCGCGGGTTCCCCGACAGAAGTGCGCGATAAGTCGTCCGTCTACCTCATCGTGTGTGATGACGAGTCCGGCGAACATTATATCGGTCTGCCCGAAAGTCTGTTTATGGGTGTGGTACCCGATGCGTTGGGTCGGCCCATCGCTCTCGCCCTTAACATGCGCCTGCCGCATGCGTGCTGATGGGTGGGGGATCAGTTTCATTTTGAGACTGCCCCCACCCACAACCAATTGACAAAGAAAATAAGAAATGTTACCTTAGATGTAAGGTAACTATTTTTTACTAAATCGTTATTTCGGTTACTCCCACCCCTTCTTACTCCCCCTCGGGCAGGGGGAGAAGCTAAGCCAGGAATGACAAAGGGATAAAGATAAATAATTATGAAAGAAATTAGCACAAACAATTTACAAAACGATCTCTCAAAGGTGATCCGCGAAGTCGAAGGGGGAGAAGTGTATCAGATACACCGATATTCGAAATCGGTGGCTTATCTGGTATCTAAAGAGGAGTTTGAAAATCTAATCTCCGGCTCTGAGTGTAAGGCGTGTATGAAGGATTTAAGAAAACTAGCAGGAAAGCTTAAATAATCAAGAAACAATAACCATTCAATTTTTAATATTCATTGGCTATTTGATAATTGAGACTTGAGAATTGAATGAGAATTTGGATATTGCCAAATGGTAAATTTGAAGAAAATATATTTAGATAATGCGGCTACGACATTAGTTGCGCCAGAAGTGCGAAAAATCATAGACAATGTCAATGACAAGTATTTTGGCAATCCTTCCTCGGTTCATTCGATTGGCCAGGAGTCCCATCGCTTGCTTGACGAAAATCGTCGTAAAATTGCGGATTTTGTCGGCGCTAATGTCGATGAGATAATTTTTACATCTGGCGGCTCAGAAGGCGATAATCTAGCGATAAGGGGGATAGTCGCAGAAAACAGAAAACAGAATACTGAAAATGACAAGCCACATGTAATCACCAGCTTGGTTGAACATCATGCTGTCCTTCACACTGTGCAGGAGCTGGAAAAAGAGGGGCTGATAGAGGCGACATATCTCCGGCCGACCGCAGATGGGATCATCACGGCCGATACCGTCAAAGAAGCGATCAAAGATAATACTATTTTGGTGTCATTGATCTATGTCAACAATGAAACAGGCGTTGTAACGCCGATCGAGGAAATCGGAGAAGTCATTCAGAAGGAAAACAGCAGGCGTGCCGCTGTTGCCACTCCACATAACCTCCTGCTCCCACCCCCTCTTACTCCCCCTCAGGCAGGGGGAGAATCGCTCGGCAGGGGAGGGAAAATCTATTTCCACAGCGATGCGGTGCAGGCGGCCGAATGGGAGGAGATGAATGCCGACAAACTAAAAATTGATCTTCTCACATTTACAGCGCATAAATTTCATGGGCCAAAAGGAGTCGGCGCATTGTATATCAGGAAGGGAACGCCGATCAAACCGCAAATTACCGGCGGATCACAGGAATTTGGCAAACGGGCCGGCACTGAGAATTTGGCCGGAATTGCCGGAATGGCGGGTGCCATAACGCAAGTCAAGAGTCAAGAGTCAAAAGTCAAAAGTCAGGTTGAATCGCTTCGCGATAAACTCGAGCAAGGAATCGTTGATTCTATCCCCGACGTGATCATCAATGGCAAAGGGGCGAAGAGGGCGCCTCATGTTTCCAATATAAGTTTTATCAATGCCGAGGGAGAAGCGATCATACTAAATCTTGATTTTTTGGGTATTGCCGTCTCATCCGGCTCAGCCTGCACCTCCAGATCTTTGGAGCCGAGTCATGTGCTCACGGCAATGGGGATCCCGCCGGAGAAAGCGCATGGTTCGATCAGATTTTCTCTGAGCAGATACACGACCGAGCCAGAGATAGACAAGGTATTGGAAGTCTTGCCCCCGATCATTAAAAAATTAAGGGAAATGAGCCCATTTAAGTAAATACAGAATACGGAAGATACAGAAGTTACGGAAAAACTGTATATCTTTCGTATATTTCGTACATTTACGTATTTAGTATTAATTAGGAAACCATGGAATATACAAAACAAGCTTTAGACCACTTTATGAATCCGCGCAATGTCGGAGAAATTAAAGATGCTGACGGTATCGGCCAGGTTGGCAATATGCGTTGCGGGGATATCATGTACGTGTACATCAAAGTCAAAAGTCGGAAATCAAAAGTCGAAAGTGGCAAAGAAGAATATATCGAGGATATTAAGTTTAAAACACTTGGCTGTGCTGCAGCAATCGCTTCATCAAGTATGATGACTGAGCTGGCAAAGGGAAAGAGTATTGATGAGGCGGGGAAGCTCTCCCGGGACGATATCAACGAAGCGCTGGGGATACTGCCGAAGCAAAAATACCATTGTTCAATTTTGTCAGCTGATGCAATCCACAAGGCGATAGATGATTATAAAGCAAAGAAAGCAGGCAAGCAAGCCAGCTAGCCAGCTTGTCAGCTAGTGACAAAGAGGCCTGATCGTGCTACAATCTTAGAGTTATGGAAAAATTCGACGGAAAAGAAATCAGGGATGAAATTCTCAAAAACTTAGCGGATAAAGTCGCTATGTCTGATCGGCAGCCAGTAATGGCGGTCTTTTTGATTGGCGATGACCCGGTCTGTCGAAAATATGTTGAATTAAAAGAAAAACTTGCCTGTAAAGCAGGGATTCAGTTTTGTTTATATAAGTTTGGGGAAGAGGATAACGAGCAGGAGATTATCGATTGCATAAAATATCTCAACAATGACAAGGAGACAGACGGAATCATGATTCAGATTCCCGTTGCCAAGAAGTTTAGCAGGGAAAATCTAATTCAGGCGATCGATCCCAAAAAGGATATCGACGGATTGAGATTTTGCCAAGGGCTTGATTCTGATTATCTGCCGCCGGTTGTGCTGGCGATCCTCGAAGCGATAAATAGATCTAATAAAAAAATCACTGAGAAGACTAAGATTATGCAGGTTGGCAAAGGGTTTCTTGTTGGCGCGCCTCTGGAGAAAGCTATTAAAAAAGAATATCCGGAAGCCAACTTAAAAGTTCTAACTAAAGATAATAATCTCAATACTGAGCTTTCTGGCGCTGACATCATCATCTCCGCTACCGGTAAATCCGGCATCATCAAAGAAGACATGGCCAAAGAGGGCGTGGTACTGATCGATGCCGGCACAGCAGAAGAAAATGGCGAATTGAAGGGAGATATCGATCCGGAAGTTTACAAAAAGTCCTCATATTACACGCCGGTACCGGGCGGCATCGGTCCGGTGACTGTGGCAATGCTATTTAGAAATCTTGTTGAGAGATAATAAACGCTCGCCAGGGCTGTGGCCCAAGCGAGCGTGTTTGTGGTACAGCTATGAAAGCAGGCGAGGCCCTGCAGTTCATAGATGATACCGCCAACAGCCATCACGATGACGCTGGCATAGAGTAGTAACCGGATACCGGGATGGCTATAGCGTTCGCCGAGTAGGCGGGCGCAGTAGTACATCGCGATGCCGAGGAGAAGGATGATCTGGCTCATTTGCGCTCCTCATGTTGAAGTCGTTTCTCAGGTGGCGAAAAACCATGAGACGCCGAACACGATAGTAAGGATCATCCCAGACCAGATCATGACAAGGGCCCAGTCGGGCATACCTTGCTCAGGCGCAGGTCCGTATTCCCTGGCTCCCAGGAAAAGAATAAATACGCTGGCGATAGTAGCCAAGCCCGTATTCATGAGCAGCCGACTGGATGTCGGATGGCAAAGGAGAGCCAGGATGCTGCCGCAGATAATGAAGGCGGCCGCACGGCTAATCTGCTTGCATTTCAGCCAGTAGATGCTGATGATGATAAGGCAGACCGCGACGGCAAAGATCAATGTCGGGATGGATGGAAATTTAGTCATGCCGGAATCCTCCTACGCCTTACATAACATTTTATCGCTCCATCGTAAATAGGATTGCTTAATCAGACAATCTATTGTAAAATTGTCAAGAGATATCATACAGAATACGAAACAAAACGAAATGTACGAAAAGTTAAAAATAAATTCAAAAGACCGAATTAAAGTTGCGGTCGGAATGTCGGGCGGAGTTGATTCGTCAGTTTCAGCCTTGCTTTTAAAGCAGCAGGGCTATGATGTAGTCGGCTTATTTATGAAGCTCTGGCATGACCCTTGCGGGACCGGACAAAATGCTTGTTGCGATGAAAAAGCATTGGCCGACGCTCACGCTGTTGCCCAAAAAATCGGCATACCTCTCTATGTCGTCGATGTCCGCAAAGAGTTCAAGAAGGCGGTGACCGATTATTTTATCGATGAATATAAAAGTCTGCGGACACCAAATCCGTGCGTAGTCTGTAATAAAGAGATTAAATTTGGCTGGCTTCTAAAATTTGCCCAAAAAATAGGTTGCGAGTATCTGGCAACAGGGCATTACGCAAGAATCTCTAATTCGAGCGATTTACCATTTACCAATTTCCAATGCTCATTAAATGATCATTTATCAAATGGACAAATGAATGAACAATGCTCGATGAAAAATGGTAAATTCCGTCTTTTCAAAGCTAAAGACGAGAAGAAGGATCAGTCCTATTTTCTTTATCGTTTGAGTCAAGACCAATTGCGTCACATCATTTTCCCAATCGGCGAGATGACAAAGCCAGAAGTCAGAGCACTCGCCAAGCAAAATAACCTTCCTGTGCATGAAAAGAAAGAAAGCCAGGAAATTTGTTTTGTTGAGGATGATTACCGAAGTTTTCTCAAACGTAATCTTGGAGCGACGGCACTCAAGACGGGCGAAATTATTGACGAGAAAGGCAACATCATCGGGACTCACGAAGGACTGATAAATTATACAATCGGACAGAGAAAAGGGATCGACCAGAAGACAGAAGACAGAATACAGAAAACAGGAAACATAACGCAGAGAACAGAAAAAAAACCGTTATATGTATTGGGTTTCGACCACATGAAAAATCAGCTGATTGTTGGAGAAGATAAGGAATTATTTAAAACAGAGTTTGTTGTCAAAGACGTACATTGGATAAATGATTTTAGACAAGAAACGACGAAAGATCTCGCTGTCAAGATTCGCTATAAATCAGAGGCAGTTCCCTGTGAAACACTTCAAATTTCAAACACTAAAATTAAAATTATGCTCGATCATCCCACAAGAGCGCTCACTCCCGGCCAATCAGCGGTTTTCTATCGAGACGACGAAATTATCGGCGGCGGCATCATAGAAGGATGATTTAATTTTAAAAAATTGTCTGATACAATAGCAGTATCATTTCATAAAAAGGATGGGGTATGAAAAGCAAATCATTGCGCTATATGGTATTTGCAGCCGGTTTAGTTATTGTTGCCGGTTCGCTTATTTTCACATTTATGGCCAAAGCGGCCTCAGACGCGGAGAGTTTATCAGTCGTCAACGTCTCTGATGAAAAGAAGCCGGGCTATGTTCTTTATTGGCCGAAAGCCTTGGGCAGTGCTAAAGTGGAGCGAGGCGACGGCAAGGGTGCTTTTTCCACAATCGGGCAGACTGATCTAGGTTATTTTGCTGATTATGAAGTTACCAAAGGGACACCTTACACTTACAGGGTGACTGCAGGCAGCAAGACCCTGACAGCGAATTCCAATGATGAATCTCCCGGTAAGCCGGAAATCTCCGATATCAAGATTGCGGCGGGAGCTGTGGGCCAAAGCGAAGCTTCTGTCATAATTACTTTTAAGACTGACCGATTGGCAAAGTCACAGGTATTTCATGGGACAACGGCATCTTACGACCAGAACACGGAGATGAAAGAATCGCTCAACCAATCACACACAGTATTAATTGAGAAACTAAAGCCGACGACAACATATCATTTCAAAGTTAAAGCCCAGGACAAATCAGGCAAATATCAGACCGAATCGGAAGACCAGACTTTTACCACGCCGACACCGCCCACAGACCAAACGATTTTACAGATTATAATGGATGCCCTGTCGAAGGCTTTTGAGGGCTTCGCCAAATGGCTAAGGGATTAATGAGGGTTATATGGAGGGGAGCCAGACAAGAAATAAACTAATTCAAGCCGGTGCTTATATTCTTTTCGTGCTTGGCTTGATAGTCTTTGCGGGCTTGCTTTTGGCAGGCATTGCTCTGTTTTTCTATTATCCGGATGGTTCGCTTTACAAAAAATCTGTGGTTGCGGGAGGGGCTCTTATCATCGCTCTTATTGTTCTTTTGCTCTCTATCGCCGTTTTTGAATCAATGCTCGAATTGACCAAGGTCGAGGAGGCGGTGCTCGAACTTGAAGAGAAATTAGACGAAGAAGAGGCAGAGGATAGAAAAGGGAAGATAGACATAGCTAAAGAAGACGATCTCAATGTCTGAGACAATCATCCATGTTGAAAAACTGAGGAAATCTTTTGTTGTTGGCGACGGTGTGGTCGAGGCGCTAAAGGGAATCGACCTATCCATTTATGCCGGCGAATTTCTGGTGATATTTGGTCCGTCTGGTTGTGGAAAAACGACATTGCTCAGTATGTTGGCCGGCCTTGACTCCCCGACAGAAGGGACAGTCTGTCTGAAATCGACCGATCTTTATCAACTCAAATCAAACAATCTCGCCAGATACAGGCGGAATAAGATTGGCATGGTGTTCCAGCAATTTAATTTAGCCCCTACCCTGACGGCGGTTGACAATGTGGCAATGCCGTTGATTTTATCCGGCGTACCACGAAAAGAGGCCCATGATAGAGCAAAAGAACTCTTGGAAACGGTCGGAATCGGAGATCGGATTTATCATAAGCCAAGCGAGATGTCGGGAGGACAGCAGCAGAGAGTCGCTATAGCGCGTGCCTTGTCGGCCAATCCCTCCATCCTATTAGTCGATGAGCCGACCGGAAATCTGGATGGCCCCACAGGCCGGGAAATTATGGTTTTGCTTAAAAATATTAATATGCGTTGGGGTAGGACGGTAATCCTTGTTACTCATAATCCGGAATACGTGATGATCGGAGATAGAGTTGTCTATATGTCAGACGGCAAAGTGGAGAAGACAGTTGAGAATAAAAAAGCCGCCCCTGCTGGCGAATTACAAGCCAACGTCAAGTATTACATGCCTAAAAGAAATAGCTCGATGAGTCTCTGGGAGACGATGCGAATCTCACGTCTTCATTTCTTGAGCAAGCGTCTCCGAACTTTTCTAACGACTCTGGGTGTATCTTTGGGAGTTGGATCTATCGTGACTCTTGTCTCTTTGGGCATCGGTCTGCAAAAAATTACCTCCAATCAATTGGCTTCATTGGATACATTGGTGACGATAAACGTTTCAGTCAATAAGGATTCAGTGCTCCAGCTAAATGACGATGCCCTCAAGAAACTATCAGCCATACCTGATGTTACTCTTGTCAGCCCGCTGATTAATTTCCCCGCAAAATCATCCCTCAATAAATCAACAGCGCAGGTTTTGCTTTATGGCGTTAAGCAGGAAGCGCTTGGATTTGAGGGTGTTAAGCTTATTGCCGGAGATAAATTTAAGGACGGGGATGGCATTATCCTATCCAAGGCCTCGCTGAAAAACTTTGATATCTCAGACCCGGCCGACGCGATAGGCAAGAAAACAAAGATCAATCTGGTTATTATCCCTGATAGTGTCTCCGACCTGGCCAGCTTTAAAAATGTCGAAACGGAGGAAGTAATCACCGGCATTTCAAGCGATGAGGTGATGAGTACAGCTTATATTCCTCTTGAGAAAGCGCTCAAACTGACTTCGTCAACAAAATATTCGTCTGTCAGGGTAAAGGTGGACGATCGCAAAAAAGTCGAAGGGGTAAGGGATGTGATAGAGAAGATGGGCTTTGCTACCACATCTGTAGTTGATCTGATAAAGCAGGTTGATAAAGTCTTTCTGATTACCCAGATCATTCTCGGCGTCATTGGTGGCGTCGCACTCATCGTTGCGTTGATCGGGATTGTCAATATCATGACAATTTCTCTGCTGGAAAGGACCCATGAGGTTGGGATCATGAAAGCAATTGGTGCAACTGACCGGGATATCAAAAGGATTTTTGAGTACGAAGTCCTGATGTTTGGATTTTTTGGATCAGTCTTTGGGGTTGGCGGGACTCTTATCTTTGGTTCCTTTATCAATTTTCTGATATCATATTTGATGAAGATGAGTGAAATTGACGGGCGGCTTGATATTTTTGTTACCCCTCTCTATTTCTGTTTGGAAATGATCGTTGTGACTGTGCTGGTCTCGCTTTTGGCCGGATGGTATCCGGCTAAGCGAGCTTCAAAGTTATCGCCGATGGAGGCGCTAAGGTATGAATAAGGAGGATAGATGAGAAACAAAATTATTATCGCAAAAACACTCTATCTGATCGGAGGAGTTATTCTCACTCTGGGCGTCGGAGGTAATCTGCTTATATCGGCTGATTCAACAGTGATAGATCCTTCAGGCAACCTCTTGAGTATACTACTCGGATTGGGCGGAGGGATGATTGGTGTCGGCCTCTTGCTTCTCGCTCTGTCGGGTCGATCAAATCGTCGCTAGCTGGTTACTATACTAATCACAAGATTACTTCTATAATTTTGGTGTGGAACTAAAGTCGGATATCCAAAATCTCAAGGGAGTCGGCGAGAAGATGGCTAAACGGCTCTCACGCCTTGGCGTTGAGAGTATTTTGGATTTGATATATTTTTTCCCGAGAAGATATCTCGACTTTACCTCGATAACGGATATTGCGAGCATCCCGGAGCTACTTGGCACCAGGATGGCCGGAGATGAAAGCTTAACTATCAAGGGCTCAATCATTGCTATAGCTAACAAAAAGACGCGCAGGCGCAACTTCACGGTTACTGAGGCGGTTGTGGCTGACAAGTCTGGCACTATAAGCGTTGTCTGGTTCAATCAGCCGTATCTGGCTAAAATGCTTCAAGCCGGGAGCTCGGTGACTCTCTCCGGCCGAGTCGCCTTCAATTCATTTAGCAACACATACGTGATGGAATCGCCGATACGAGCAAAAGGGTCGCAGATTATCCCGGTCTATCCTGAGACTGCCGGCATCTCAAGTTTCTATATCAACAAGCTTCTTGGCAGTATCCGGGGACAGATAGAAAATATAAGGGAGTGGGTCCCGAGCAGTATAATCAAGGATTTTGATCTAGATCAGCTACACAAGGCATTGAACAATATTCATTTTCCAATCCGAATCAACGAGCTCAAAAGCGCTCAGCGCCGGCTGGCTTTTGAGGAGCTCTTTCTTATCTCACTTCAAGCGAACATTGTCCGGGAGGAAAGTTCTAAGAAAAGGGCCCGAAGTTTTAATATTGATCTCGATATCCTGAAGGGGTTCATTTCTAAATTGCCTTTTGCTCTGACGGATGATCAGAAGAAAGCCGTCTGGCAGATAGTCCAAGATATGGAAAATGACCGGCCGATGAGCCGGCTCTTAAACGGCGATGTGGGGAGCGGCAAGACAATAGTGGCGGCGATCGCGAGTCTCGTTGTGAAGGGAAACGGCTTTAAGACGCTTATTATGGCGCCGACCGAGATTTTGGCCAACCAACATTTCGATACCTTTAAAAAGATCTTTAGCGCTGATGATCAGATCGCCTTAATCACGGGGAGCAGAAAGATATTTCCGCCATCGGCCAAAATTATCATCGGGACTCATGCCCTGCTCAATCTGGAGAAGCAGGAAGATATCGGTCTGGTTGTCGTGGACGAGCAGCATCGTTTTGGCGTCAAACAGCGCGAAGCGTTGCGAGAGGTTCGCTATTCCAGACTTGATCCGGAATTCACTAATTTGGACCCTCGGGTCAAGCCTGAGGATGACGGATTATTCTCCCCGCACTTTCTGAGCATGACCGCGACGCCGATACCGAGGACAATGCATCTGGCGCTATTCGGCGATCTCGATGTTTCGGTTATTAGAGAAAAGCCGAAGAACCGGAAGGAGATAAAAACGAGATTCGTCGATCCATGGAAACGTGATCAGGCGTATGACTTTATCAGAAAGCAGATTTCGATCGGTCGGCAGGCCTTTGTCATCTGTCCGCTGATCGAGGAAGCGGAAAATATTGAGAATACCTCCCCTTACTCCCCTCCTAAGTTAGGAGGGGATGAGGGTGGTATATTTGATGAGGACCGTAAGTCTGTCAAAGCTGAGTTCGAAAAGCTGCAGAAAATTTTCCCTCAGTTTAAGATTGCGATGTTGCATGGCAAGATGAAACCGAAAGAGAAGAGTGAGGTGATGGATGCGTTTTGCCGGAATACGATCAACATCCTTGTGAGTACTTCAGTTGTTGAGGTGGGTGTAGACGTACCCAATGCCGCAGTCATGATCATTGAGGACGCCGAACGTTTTGGTCTGGCCCAGATCCATCAATTCCGTGGGCGGGTGGGAAGAGGTGAGCACCAGTCGTTTTGCCTTTTATTCTCCAACTCCAGAAGCGACAAAGCCATCGCGAGATTACACAATCTTGAGAATACTGCCGATGGTTTCAAACTGGCCGAGATCGATCTGGAGACGAGAGGTCCCGGTGCAATTTTTGGCACCGAGCAATCGGGTTTGCTCGATCTGAAAATGGCTTCTATCTCCGACACTATTTTGCTCAATGAAGCAGCTACTGCTGCGAAGAAAATCCTGCCGGAACTCTCGAAATATCCTTTGCTTTGCGAAAAAATCGATCAATATAGAAATAACAAACATCTGGAATAGAGTGAAAAAAGAAGAAAACGCAATAAATAACTTCTTGGATAATAACAAAAAGGTTATTTTGGGGATAATGCTGATCTTGATTGCCTGCATGACGGCATACTTGCTTTGGCGGGAAAATTACTGGAAACCGGATATGGAGAAAAGGGTTGATTTGCTGGAAGAAAAAATCAGCAAGTTGGAAAACAAGAACGAACCGATCGCCTCAGTGCCGGTCGAAAACATTATCCCGACAAGCAGCAGCGCTAGCGCAGTCTCTGTTGCAGAGGCGCCAAAAGCAGAAAAAAGCAGCGCAAAAGTGACGGGAAAGATAAATATTAACAGCGCCGGCACAGCCGAACTGGATCTTTTGCCGGGGATCGGCTTGGTTTATGCCCAGCGGATCGTCGATTACCGCACTACCAACGGAAATTACGGTTCGATAGAGGACATCAAAAAGATAAAGGGCATCGGGGAAGCCACATTTAAGAAGATAAAAGATCTGATTACGATATAGTTACTCGATGATAGCTGAAGCTTGTGAGATAACGTCTTGTTCTTCGGTCCGCAGTTTTTTGATTTTATCCAGAATATCTGAAAGTTTATCGATCTTTGTCTGGAGCTCATCTTGCTGACTCTTGATCTTGGATTCAAGATCGTCGATAGAAGTTGCGGAGGTGGCGGATGGTTTTTCCTCAGCAAAAGTCGTTTTTGAGGGCGCGGCTGGCTCGGGCTTTGTCAGGGAACCGGAATCCTCATTTATTGTGTCTTTTGGTGTTTCGTCGGAAATCGATGGCGGATCCAGCGGCCTGTTTTCTGAAGCAGGCGTCTCTTTTGCATCTACGGTAATATCATCGTCAATTGACTCCTTCTTTGCGTAAGAGAAATCGGAGTTGTCATCAGAGGAAGTGTCAGGCAGCCCGGTCGGGGAGAAATCTGCCTTTGGCAGATCCCATTGGCTTTTGGCCTGATCGTCAGTTTTGGCTGAGTCGTCCTTTTTTGGTTCGTCAACAGCAGGCGCTGATGTCTGCGCTGAAGTAGGCGATTGAGTGCTTGCTGGCTTATCAGCTGGTGGCGTAGTTGCCCCTGGCTGTGCGGTATTGTTGCTTTTTCCCCAAAAATCCATTATCCCTCCTTATGAGATAAAAATTGTATTTTAATTCTACAATTTAATGATTTTCAATGCAAGGGTCAGGGTATTCGTTATTTGTTGTTAGAGGACAAGGGGACTCATTCCGGAGTCGTCCCCCTATCCTCTAACAACTCCAACCCCCGACACGGTATAGAGGAGTCTTCTTCTGCGTAAAAAATTGAACGCTTTCGCGCCCCTTCGGGGTAAGCAATTTTTTATTCCCGAAGAAACCTTTTGATAAATATGTGATTGATTATCGATGCAGAGAGAACACCGAATCAGAATTGAATTTGACGGGATTTTAAGGTAAAATCGTTATACATCTGCCCGGGTGGTGAAATGGTATATTTACCCTGTAGTTGTGGTGGGCGAGTGGTGAAATGGTATACACGCTAGTTTTAGGAACTAGTGCCGCAAGGCGTGGAGGTTCGAGTCCTCTCTCGCCCACCACATACTGCAGGGCACGCTAGCCCCAGCACCAGAGCAAAACTCGGTGCGGGGTAAATTTTAGGACCTGCCTGCCGGCAGGCAGGACTAGTGCCGCAAGGCGTGGAGGTTCGAGTCCTCTCCCGGGCACCAAGAAAAAACACTGAGAATTCAGTGTTTTTTCTTTTCCCGATATTCTAGTTCGAATTATATTACCAGCCGCCGCCGCCACCACCGCCTCCTCCGCCGCCGGAGAAGCCGCCTCCACCTGCTCCCGAGGATGAAGGATTAGAAGCCATGGTCGAGACCATTGAGCTTGATAAACTATTGATCGATTTTTCAAAAGAGTTGGCATCGAAATGGGCGAAAGCGTAGCCCGTGTACCAATAAGGGTGGTAGCTGTTGAAATACTCCTCGCCGTATATTTTTTTCATATTGCTGATCCAGAGGCCCGTGATGCCAAAGACCATGGCGTAGGGGAGGAATTTCTCGAAGATATTTTCTTTTTCGTAAAACTGCTGGCGGTATTTCTCTGCTTTGGACAGATAAAGTTTAAACCCGCGGGTCTGCCAGAGCGCTTCTGCGCCTTCTTCTGTCCGGCGGCGCATGAGAAAGGAAAAGAAAAGAAAGATTGCGCCTGAGAGTATCAAGCCAACGCCCAGATAAGATGAGACTGAAAGCAACATAAACCCGGCAACGCCGATAATAAGGGCAAAGACTGAGAGAAGTATCTGCCAGGTGAATCCCGCTTCGCTAAAAAGTTTTTTCTCCTTCAGAGCGTCCATCACCTTATTTTTGAGAATGGGAATTGACTTATAAAATTTGTTTTGGAGATCAGATAATTCAATTTTATCCTCGCTGCCAAAAATCTCGTTAATCAGGGTTTGCTCCTCCTTAGTCAGAGAAGAGAGCCCTGTTCTGTCCAATAGAATGAGTCGAAAATCCTTAGAGCCGAATATTCCCTTCTTGGGGATTTCCTCGATTCTGATAATCTTCTTGACCGCCAGATCAATCATGGCAGCAGAGATATAATTTGTCCTGAAATAACCGTTGCCGTAAAGAGTACCCAGCTCCATCGGTGTGAGATTGAGCGGCGGCTCGTACTGCACCATCTCTGTTTTGCCCAGCTTGGGATCACGGCCATACTTCGACCAAAGGTAGAAAGATACAACGAAGGCCGACAGAGGCAATATGATTATCAGATAAACCATGAGCTTTTGTGCTAGAGGCGGCTTGTAGGGAGTGAAGATACCCTTGGGGAGGGTGACGGAAGCGGTGATGCCTTCGCCCTTCAACAGTGTTCGTGCCGATGTGACTTCCAGTGTGTTCCCATTTGTCCAAACATAGTCCGCCAGATCAGAAGTCTTTGAACCAGTCGAGCCAGAATAAATATTCACTTCCTTGGCGGCAGATGAGTTATTGATTTCCGAAGGGAATATGATGCTTGCCTTATAAACATCAGTTTGGATTTCCCAGTAGTTGCCATTTAAGTTCCAATAGAACTCATCGAAGCCGGGATTGTTGAAACGGATTGCATTTTGTACCAGATAGCGGATAACATAGGTGTTTTGGCCGGTGACCGTCTTATTGGGATCGCCGATTTTCCATGTAACAGAATCACTATTTTTGATACTTGAGTATTTGATCGGCTGGCCTTCGGGACCGGCGATGCTTAAGAGTTTGACGGGGGTACTGACACGTTCACCGGCGCTTTTCTGATAAAACGTCGGAATGGTCCGGAAGATGCCATGCTTGTCGGGCAAATTTCCACAATCGGCAACGATGGTTTCAGTGATATTGAGCGACGAATCCTTATTGACAATAATTTCCGATTGGAAATCCTTGATATACCAATCGGTGATCCGGGAGACATCGCGGGCTTTTGCGAAATAGGGATCTAACACCAAAAACAGACTGAGGGCAGCAAAAAGCATAAACGATAAAATTGATAGATTTCTTTTCATTCGAAAGATCCTTCGGCTTCGCTCAGGATGACATTTATTAATGTCATTTTATCATTGCTTTACCGTCGCTGTCGAATTGATAGGTAAAGCCTAGCGGATCAATGGGCACTGTCTTTATGATTCTTGCAGAAACCAATTCATTGGGAACTTTTGGATAATATCCCTGTCTATCTTTATACTTCGCCGCCGCTGCATCAAGCAAGGCCATAATCTCCAGATGGATGATATTGTTCTTGGCTCTTTCCTTTGCAATCTCATCGTTTGTTTCATTGTAGATTTGTTCCCAAATCGCAATTGTCTTGCTCCGCATACTCCCATTTGCTCCGTATGAGGCGGCTAACTTTTTGACCCCTTCCGGTGAATCTTTCTTGCCGGCGGCAATATCAAAATATTGAGCGGCAGATGCCCGGTCGTTGAGATAAATATGGCTTGCCGAAGCGAGATAATAAGGTATCAACCAGTCATCGGGATTATTATCGAAGCCTATCCTAGCCAGCGCCACCCCTTTATCTAATTGGCCAATAGTCGGCAGGATCAGGGTGCCAAAAGTGTAGGGGTGAATGAAATGCGGATCCAGCTCGGTCGATAAAATAAAATAATCGTCAAGAGAGTCATAGTGGGGCGTGATGCGACCGCCATAGTACTGGATAGCGCCAAGCCAAGCCAGATCGGCGGCGGCATTGTGCAGGCCAAGATCAATGTATCGGATGATCTCTGCTCTTGGCACGATAGGGTCGGTAAAGCCGGCTCTGGCCTTATCTGAGTCAAAAAGATACTGAGCAACGATTAGCAAGGCGGCGAGACACAAAAATATCGAAACTAGTAGATATGTTTTAACTTTAGTCATGGTGCTTTTTGACAGCCAAGTGACAAAGTGAGAGCAGGATAACTGAGAAAGCCACTCCGTAGATCAGGGCTAAAAAGATCAGATTGGGCTGTGGCCGCACGCCGTAAGAAATGCTGTTTCTCAAATTAAACTTCTCAAGATTGGGCAAAAAGTAGTAGAGAATATTGCCGATGCCTTTAGCGATCAAGCCACCTTTGTCAGCGGCATGTTTGATCATTTCAAGCGAGTGGCCGATAAAGATCAGAAGGATTGAGAGGATAGTAGCAGAAAGCTGGGTTCCGATCACTGAGAGCAAAAGAGACAGTGAAAGTACCACTCCTACTTCAAAAATCAGAAGAAAAAATTGGTAAAACGAAATAAGGTCGAAACCGCCATGCTGAAGCCCGACGACTGCCAGATACAACAATTGCATGATTAAGGCGGATAGACCGATGCCAAAGAGCAAACCGACAAATTTACCCAGGATGAACTGTGCAGATGAGACCGGCCGGAGAATGACAAGGTGATATGTCCGGTCATTGAGTTCGCGGTTGATCGATTGGCTGCCGAAGAAAATGGCCAGGATTATCGAAAATAAGTATATACTTGCCAGTCCGAAATCTTTGGTGATCCGAAGATCTTCTCCGAGGGAGAGTGATCCGAGAAGAAGAGAAGAGGAGATAAAAATTATACCGAAAGCAAAGATACCGTAAAAGATCCGGTCGCGGACCATTTGCTTGAAGGTGTTCTTGGCTATTAGCAATATATTTTTCATAGTCGTATAGCTTACCAGCAAGCAAGCGCACCAGCAAGCTAATATTTTTGGGCCTTTTTCCATGCAACTAATAGGCGGCTGGCTTCTTCAGCTCTTTCGTTAATCTGTAAGTACTCAGATTGGTTGATATATCTTAAATCAAAAGATAGTAGTAATTGATATTTAAGTTCTTCAAGCGATCCTTCCGCAATCAAATAAAATCTTTTGCTGTCTTTTAAGGATTTTCTTGCAAAACCTTCAGCAATATTTGATGGTACCGAAACGGCACATCTCCTGATCTGGCTTATCAAGTTGTATTCTTCAGTCTTGGGGAACTGCTGGGTAATCCGATAAATCTCCAAAGTCAGATTGTGCGCCTTTTGCCAAGCAACAATTTCCCTAAATGATGTTATGGCCATATTGTTTCCCTCCTTATCTCTTAGTGCTGGCTTGCTTACTCGCTGAATAGCTTTATACTCGCTTTTATGGTAAAATCGCTTGCAAGCTTAATTATATTGAGAATGATCGAATTATCAAGCTGATGAAACATTTAACCAAAAAAGTAGTAGCGATAGTCGGTCCGACAACGAGCGGCAAAACGGGGATCGGGGTCCGACTGGCCAAGGAATTTAATGGCGAGATAGTCTCGGCGGACTCCCGCCAAGTTTATCGTGGGCTCGATCTTGGCACGGGCAAGGATTTGCAAGAATACGACGGGGTCAAATACCATATGATTGATATTGTGAATCCTGAAGAAAAAATGACCTTGTTCGATTATCTTCCGCTGGCCCGTGCGGCAATCGAAGATATTTTAAGTCGTGACAAACTCCCGATTATCGTCGGAGGAACAGGGCTGTACGTACAGGGGATTGTTGAAGGATTTGAGCTCGAATACCACCCCGACACCCCTCCTAAAATAGGAGGGGAAGGGGGAGGTATAAGTCGTAAACAATTAAATAGCAAAACTATTGAACAATTAAACGATATTTTGGGCAAGCTTGATCCGGAGAAGCATTCCAAAGTTGATCAAAAAAACCGCCATCGTCTGATCCGGGCAATCGAATTAGCCCAACAGGGATTGAGGCCGGTTAAGATCAAGCCTGATTTTGAGGTTTTGCAGATCGGGATAGATGTACCGAGGAATGAACTTCATGAGCGGATTGATCGAAGAGTTGATAAACGATTTAAAGCAGGGATGCTAAAAGAGGTTGAGGGGCTTCTTGATCATGGCGTTGATCCGCAGTGGTTGATAGGATTGGGATTGGAATACCGTGAAATAACGGAATACTTTCTAGGAATAATCAATAACCATTTTCCAATATCCATTCAATATACATTTCCCAAATTATCAAATGATCAAATTAATGAGCGTTGGAAATTGTTAAATGATAAATCCACTTCAACTTTCAGAGCAATGAGCCAGAAGCTGAAGTGGCGAATCCATCAATTTGCACGTAGGCAATTAACTTGGTTCAGGCGGTTTCCTGAGATCAACTGGCTTTCTGATTACGCTGAGATCAAACGGTTCGTAAAGATATTTTTAGAGCACTGAGATAGTTATAAAGTTCATAAAGTTTGTAAAGTCTATAAAGTCATCGGTTGTTGTCCTCTCCACAATTGAGAGTAGTGATGCTAAGATATTTTCATTACTTATCATCCGGAGGTTTTTTATGTGTGGAATTGTGGGATATCTAGGCAACAAAGAGGATGGCGCAAATATTGTCATTGACGGGCTGAAGCGGCTTGAATATCGTGGATACGACTCTTGGGGTGTCGCTGTAAATCAAAACGGACAGATCAAAGTGCACAAGGAGACAGGCAAAATTGGCGGCTTTGATCCCAAAAAACAATTAAAAGGATTTGAAGGCAATATCGCCATCGGCCATACCCGTTGGGCGACTCACGGCGGGGTAACGGAAAAAAATGCCCACCCTCATCTGTCGAGCGATAAACGAATTGCCGTGGTACATAACGGCATTGTCGAGAATTACCAGGAACTTCGTGAAAGACTGGAGAAAAAGGGGGTAAAATTTCTCTCACAAACAGATACGGAAGTTATCCCTCATCTTATTGAGGCGGAATTGAAGAAGACAAAGGATCTCCCAAAGGCAGTAATAAAGGCATTAAAACAGCTAGAAGGAAGCTATGCTGTGGGGATTATCGACCGGCAAAATAACGTCTTGATCGGTGCAAGAAAAGGCAGCCCGTTGATTTTTGGAGTCGGAGAAGGAGAGTTTTTTCTTGGCAGTGATGTTCCGGCTTTTCTCAAATTCACTAACAAAGTAGTTTTTCTGGAAGATTATGAGATGGTCGTTGCCGATGGCCAAGATGTGAAGTTAATCAACGTCGAGACCGGTACAGAGGTAAAGCCAAAAGTGACTGAGATTAATTGGTCGTTTGAAGAAGCGGAAAAGGGCGGATACCCGCATTTTATGATTAAGGAAATGCTTGAGCAGCCGATGGTGATCGAAAAGACGCTGCTTGCCAATGAACAGGAACTTGAGAAAGCGGTGGCAATGATCAACAAGGCAGAAAACATCTACGTTGTTGCTTGCGGCACTGCATTGCATGCGGGGATGTACGGCAGCTATCTGCTGGGCCGAAATAATAAGCTCAATCTGCGGCCGATCTCTGCCGGGGAGTTTCCTTATTTCGCTCACCTGATAAGCAAAAAGGATCTGGTCATTGCGGTATCTCAGAGCGGGGAAACGGCTGATGTGCTTGAAGCGGTGAAGACTGCCAAACAAGCGGGCGCGAGAGTCTTGGCGCTTGTCAATGTCATGGGCTCTTCGCTCATGCGGACGGCCGATTATTCTATCGTGACTAAAGCCGGTCCGGAGATCTGCGTACTCTCGACAAAAGCATTTGTCTCTCAGGTGGCCATGTTTGTGATGCTCTCATATGCTCTGATCGGCGATCTTGGTGAAGGGAAGCGAATTTTACGGACAATTAAGCGTGATGTGGAAAAGATAACGTCAAAGCAAGGCTTAGAAAAGATCAAGAAATTAGCCAAGAAGTTGGCCAAAGCAGATAATATCTATGCCATCGGTCGCGGTTTTAATTATCCAAATGCGCTCGAAGCCTGCCTGAAAATTAAGGAGGTTTCTTATATCCACGCTGAGGGCTTTGCTGGCGGGGACTTGAAACATGGCCCCATTGCTCTTGTGGAAGAAGGAGTGCCGGTACTCGTTTTCGCCTCAAATGACGGCTCGGAAAAGGAGATCATCTCCAATGCCATGGAGGTAGGGGCCAGGGGAGCGGAAGTGATTGGAATTTCTCCCCAAAACAATGAGGCATTTCATATTCATCTTCCTATCGGTGCTAACGGAGTTTATTCGCCGATTTCCTCTATTGTCTACGGCCAATTGATGGCCTACTATATCGCTCTGGAAAAGAATCTTGACCCCGATAAACCGAGAAATCTAGCAAAATCAGTCACCGTGAAATAAATACTATTTTTGTATATTATTGCAAAGATCAAACGATGTAGTATGGTGTTTTATTGTATCGTTCTCTCGCCCATATCACACCCGGAGGTGCAGCATGACTGCAGAATCCCGTTTCTCTATCGAGTTTATTCTGAAATGCAAGGAGAATCCTCCGTGCATGCCAGGCGACCATCCACTGGTGACGGAAGAGTTCCAGTTTAAGGATGGCCGCTACTAAACCGCTTCTGAGGTAGCCGACAGGATCGTGGGGTGCCTAGCCGACTGTTTTAATTCTCCCCAGCCGGTCGGTGGGGACGGAGTCAATGATTTCCAATTTCTGATGATGGCAAAGCCGACCTATGCCGCATTGACAGGAATCCATGGAATCAACGCAAACATCTCCATAACACTGCAGGATTGGATAAGAGTCGCAATCAATGCTGATTAGACTAGAGAGAACACTTCCGGTGTCCGGTCGGGAAGGATGCAATATCCCGGCCGGCACCAAACAGATTATTCTATTTCACAAAGAACTTTCTTTTTATTTGCGGTTTAATTTCTGAGTATCCTGTACATCTCACCCCGAACGGAGGTCCCCATGAGTCCAAACCTGAAAGATGAGTTGATCGAAATGCTCTCACGGTCCAGAAAAAGTATTACTCGAATGAAGCGCCTGCAGTATGATGACGAGATATGCGATGATTATCCCATCGTCATACCCGCCAAAAGGTCTGTACAGTGCCGGAAGATCACTGACGCGGTTTACTGGTATTATTCACTGTTATACCATGTAAAACAAATCAGCGATTATGGAGGTAGAAGCAGTCTGGCACTCAGAATGACACAGCGAACAAGCAGGAAAAAGCTATTCGTTGTGATTTCCAGGAAGGATGAAGGTTTCCTCATCGAGAAATTTGAGGTGTCATAGGATGCGATCCCACATCTGGCGGGCAAGGAAGTTAGCCCCGCCAGATGCCTCTAATAATGAATTTTAATAATTTTTTAATGTTTTGTTGTATAATAAATGAAACATGCCAAAAAAAATAAAAATCATTCTAGTCGACGACGAAGTGCTTTTTACAGGGCTATATAATGAGCGCCTGAAAATGGCTGGTTATGACATCCTGATTGAAAATCATGCCGAAAAAGCAATCGAGTCGATCAGAAAATTTGCACCCGATTTTGTAATCCTCGATCTGATGATGCCGCTTGTTTCAGGCGAAGATATTCTCGACAAAATGAAAGCTGATGAAAAGCTCAAAAGTATTAAGGTCATAATCCTGACGGCTTTGCCAAAGAGTGATGCAGAGCGAAAGAAAATCGAGGCAAAAGCAGATGAATATCTCATCAAATCGGAAATATTGCCAAAAGATCTAGTAGCAAAGATAGAGGCAATGTCTAGCTGATTATCGATATTTTCTTTTTCGCTTTTCTCCAAGAGATCCTTCGTCTCTCCGCCAACTGACGGATCGCTCAGGATGACATAGACTATTTATATTTTTTACGTCTGCTAAGGAATGTCAGTTTAGCCAATTGCTTTTCGAGAGCGGCGGCGGCGTCAGCAAATTCAACGTCATCTTTAGCTTGAGATAAGCGTGTTTCGGCGGCCTTTTTAGCCTCCACGATCTTCAATTCATTGAGAGAAGATGCTTCTTCTGCTGTGTCGGCAAGGATTTTGACTTCGTTGGCAGTGACCTCGACGATGCCGCCTTCAGTCGCTAGTTCTTCGCTCTTTGAGCCATTTTTGATAATGATTTCGCCTGGTTTTAGGAGAGAAATCAGCGGCATATGATTTGGCAAAATAGCGATCTGCCCATCAGCAGTCGGAAGGATTACTTCTTCAGCATCTGATTCGTATTTCACTCCGTCCGGGGCAATAAGTTTTAGTAAAAATTTATCCATAAATTTTTCCTAGTTATAAAGTTGCAAGTTTATAAAGTTCTTAAAGTCCAAGTGTTTCTTTATGAACTTTTTACTTTACAAACTTTATGAACTGATCTATTTCCCTACCTGTGAAATATCGCCTTTCATATAGAAATCGCCCTCAGCTTTGTCATCATGCTTGCCCTCGATGATCTCCTTGAATCCGGCAATCGTGTCTTTGAGCGGAACGTACTGGCCGGGGATATTGGAGAAGACTTCGGCAACGTGGAATGGCTGGGAGAGGAACCGCTGAATCTTTCGTGCTCTGGCAACAGTTTTCTTATCGTCATCGGAAAGCTCCTCCATACCAAGAATAGCGATAATATCTTGCAAGTCTTTGTAGCGTTGTAAAATTCGTTGAACTTCACGGGCGACTTGATAGTGCTCTTCGCCGACAATATTCGGGTCAAGAATGGCCGAGGTAGAAGCGAGCGGATCGACTGCCGGATAGATGCCGAGCTCGGAAAGACTTCGATCGAGAACGATTGTCGAATCGAGATGAGCGAAGGTCGTAGCCGGAGCTGGGTCTGTCAGGTCATCAGCAGGAACGTAAACGGCCTGGACGGACGTAATCGAGCCTTTCTTTGTTGAAGTAATTCTTTCCTGCAAATTACCCATCTCTTCAGCCAACGTTGGCTGATAGCCCACAGCTGACGGCATGCGGCCAAGAAGAGTTGAAACTTCAGAACCGGCTTGGGTAAAGCGGAAAATATTATCGATAAAGAGAAGAACATCTTTGCCTTCATCGCGGAAATACTCGGCTTGGGCTAGGCCTGAAAGAGCAACACGCATACGTGCTCCCGGTGGCTCGTTCATCTGGCCGAAGACCAAAGCAGTCTTTTCTAAAACGCCGGAATCTTTCATCTCGCCGTAAAGGTCGTTACCTTCACGTGTCCGCTCACCGACACCGGCAAAGACAGAGTAGCCGCCATGCTCGGAGGCGATATTGCGGATAAACTCTTGGATCAAAACCGTTTTTCCTACACCGGCACCGCCGAAAAGGCCGACTTTACCACCCTTTGTGACCGGCGCGATCAAGTCAATAACCTTGATACCGGTTTCGAAAATTTCTGTCTTGGTGTTTTGTTCTTCGAATTCTGGTGATGGGCGGTGAATCGGGTATTCAATCTTTGTTGTAGCCGGCCCTTTGCCGTCAATCGGCTCGCCGATGACGTTGTACATCCGGCCGAGCGATTCCTTGCCAACTGGTACTTTGATTGGCTCGCCGGTGTTTGTAACTTCGGTGCCACGTTGTAAGCCATCGGTTGAAGCCATAGCCACTGCGCGAACGGTGTGTTCGTCCAAGTGCTGCTGGACTTCAAAAACAAGACGCTTTTTGTCGAGTTCACACTCTAGGGCGTCATAGATTTCCGGTAATTTGTCCTCAAATCTGGCGTCGATAACGGCACCGATAATCTGGGTAATTTTTCCTTTTGTTGCTGTACTCATTTTATTCCTATTACTTTGTTAATGATTTAATTGTCATTTCGACCAGAGCGGAGAAATCTTTTGAAAGATCCCTCGACTACGCTCGGGATGACAAGTCAGCGTCCGTGCGAGATTGTGCCCGCCAAAGTGATGGTAGTCGCTCAACTCGATGATGACAAGACGGAATAATCCTCGACATTCTTTTTAATACCGCCGCCAGGAGATTTTCCTGTCGGGTCTGCTGGGTCGGCATCGTCTAATACGGTGCGGGCCCTCGTTTTTTTAAATGTACGGTGTCCTATATTCTTCAGGAATGACCGATTATTACTCTGTCATTCCTGCGAAGGCAGGAATCTTAACTAATATTATCGTATAAATCTTTCCAGTCAGGGTTTGATTTGTTTATCAGGTTCTCTTTCCATTCTCTTTTCCATTTCTTCACCTGCTTCTCTCTTAAAATTGCACTCTTGATGTCAGGTGTTTCTTCGTAATAAACTAATCTTCCGACAAAATACTTATCCGTAAATCCTTTATGCAAATGATTTTTATGCTCGTAAACCCTTCGCCTCAAATCATTTGTTACTCCAATATATAAAACTCCGTTTTTCTTACTTGCTAATATGTAAACATAATACTGGTTCACAATCCCCCTAAGATCCCTGAACTCAAACCACAGTCAGGGATGACGCTTTGCGGGCGTCACTTCATCGCTTCGGCGGCGCCGGAAATCTCAGCGATTTCACGGGTAATGCTGCCTTGGCGAACCGAATTATATATTAAACGTAATTCGTCGATTAGATTCTTGGCGTTGTCAGTCGCACTTTTCATCGCTACCATGCGAGCAGAATGCTCGGAGGCATTGGCCTCAATCATGGCGCCATATACCTGTATACGGGTAAACTGCGGCAGGATTCTCTCCAAAACGGCATCAGGATTGGGTTCGAATTTGTACTCAACGCCGTTGCTCCCACCCCACCCATCCTCCCCTCCGGCAGGGGAGGAGATAGCGGGTTCCCACAATTCCGGGATGTCGATATGCTCGGTGGTAATCGGTAGGACCTGCTTGGCGACAGGGGACTGCTTTAATGAAGAGACGAAATGAGAATAAATTATTGTTACCTTGCCATAATTACCCTTGGTATACTCATCAATCGCCAGTTTAACAATAGGAACGACTTGTTCGTATTCAATATCATCCAGTGCAGGGAACTCGGCGACCAAGTTACCAACGCCATAGCGCTTCACATATTCAGCACCTTTTTTGCCAATAGCGATAATATCAACATTCTTGTCATCCTGAGGCTTCGCCGAAGGATCTCTGGGATTCTTCACTTCGTTCAGAATGACACTATTCAATTTTCTAATAACATCTGAATTGTAAGCGCCGGCTAGGCCGCGGTCGGAGGTGATCAAAATTACGGCTTGGCGATTGCTTTCCTTCGGATTTAACAAGGGATGGGCTTCCGGCGAAGTCAATTTAGCCAGTAATTCAAGCATGTTCCAAGCGTTTTGAACGTAACTGCGAAGAGAAGCAGCAGTCTTGACTGCTTTTTGCATCTTAATAGAGGCGATCATTTCCATCGCTTTGGTGATCTGCCGTGTGTTGTTGACCGATTTGATCCGTCGTCTAAATTCTTGTGTGCTGGCCATTATGTTTTTAATTAGTTTTTATTGCTTAATTCTTTAATTATCTCTTGCTCCCATTGACTCAAACAGCGTTTTATTATATAGATAGCACAGAGTGAAAGGAGGGTCGCATTATGCACAAATGGAAACCCTGCGCCTCAGTCACAGACGCCGCAAACCGTGTGCGGCAATTCATCTTCGAGCAGGGTATGTCCATGTTCATTTTTGTCACAGCCGACGAAAAGGCGGGCAGGGTGAAGATGGAATACGTCGGGGATAAAGATGACACTGCCAGCCGATTTTTCGGCCGAACCTGTGCTGGCGATACGGATAACCGTGCGGCACCATATCCGGTCGATTGCGTCTGGATTGGCGACGGGAAACCCGTTTGCCCGGAGTGTGGCCGGACAGATGAGCAGCTCATGCTCTGTCCGAAGAACCATGTGCCCTGTTGTCCCGTTCATGGGCGGCTCAGGAAGTCTCTTCCTTCGAGCATCGAAGAGTGGGACAACGTTCCTTGCAGACAGTTCGAACCGCAGACCGCTGCATGGGGGTAAGTGGTGATCTGCGCGCCCAACCGGCCTGACTCGAGTCTATATGGCTCTTGGCAGGCGGTTTTTTATTTTACCTTTCAATGTACTCTCGAATATCATCCGAGCGGAGTGGCCAAGGGTGGCCACTTGCGTTCAAGTAATATTATTTTTTTGTTTCACTTTCAACGGTCTTGGTATTTTTTTCTAAGAATTCAACCAAGCGCTTTTCATTTGTTTCTGAGAGTTCACCAGTCTCTTTGACGCCCGATAAGACATCTTTGATGCCGGTCTTAGCTTTTGAAAGCAGATTTTTCTCAACCTCTTTGATCTCGTCTACCTCGTAGCCATCAAGATAGCCGTTGTTAGCGGCATAGAGGATAATAACCTGCTCTTCGACTGGCATCGGCTGATACTGAGGCTGTTTCATGACTTCGGTAATTCTTTTGCCGCGCTCGATCGTTTTCTTTGTTTCAGCGTCAAGATCGGAGGCAAACTGGGCAAAAGCAGCCAATTCACGATACTGGGCCATCTGGAGCTTCAGTTTACCCGCCACTTTCTTCATCGCTTTGATCTGGGCAGCACCACCGACACGGGAGACAGAGATGCCGATGTTTAAAGCCGGGCGAATGCCCTGATAGAAGAGGTCGGACTCGAGGAAGATCTGACCGTCGGTAATGGAAATTACATTTGTGGGGATATAGGCGGAAACATCGCCAGCTTGTGTTTCGATAATCGGCAGGGCAGTCATCGAGCCGCCGCCAAAATCCTTGTTCAAGCGGCAAGCCCGTTCGAGAAGGCGGGAGTGAAGGTAAAAGACATCGCCGGGATAAGCTTCACGTCCTGGCGGGCGGCGGAGAAGCAGAGAAACTTGGCGATAAGCCCAAGCTTGTTTGGTAAGGTCGTCAAAGACGATTAATACATCCTGGCCTTTGTCGACAAAATACTCGCCGATAGCACAGCCGGCATACGGGGCGATGAAGGAGAGGGGAGCCGGATCTGAAGCGCCGGCTAAGACGACGGTGGTATACTCCATAGCACCCATTTCTTCAAGTTTGGCCACAATGCGGGCAACCTTTGATTTCTTTTGACCGATAGCAACGTAAATACAGATCGGCCGCTTCTCCTTCGGCAAATCTTTTTGGTTGATGATTGTATCGATAGCGATAGCAGTCTTGCCAGTGCCGCGGTCCCCGATGATAAGTTCGCGCTGACCCCGCCCGATTGGGATAAGAGCGTCGATTGCTTTAATACCGGTCTGAAGCGGGACGGTCACCCCCTGTCTGGTGATAACGCCGGGGGCGACTTTTTCAATCGGCATGGCTTTGTCAGTTTTTCCGCCGTCCGCCGGCTGGCGGAGCGGATTGCCTTTGCCATCAATCGGTTTTCCCAACGGATCAACAACTCTTCCTACAACCCATTCGCCTACATCAATCTTGGCGACTTCTCCGGTTGTTTTGACTTTGTTGCCGGCTTCGATGTTCTTGTAATCGCCAAGTACGATGGCACCGATCGAGGTCTCTTCGAGGTTTAAGACCATTCCGGTGACATCACCCTGCTTGGTCTCGATGGTGACCAGCTCGGCAGATTTGGCATCTTTGAGGCCATAAATCTTGACTATACCATCGCCGACTTCGGCGACTTCGCCAAACTCCTCGGCTTTAACCGAGGCATCGAAATCCATAATTTCTTTTTTTAACTCTTCGATAACTTTTAAATCTGACATTTTGTTCCTCTATTTTTTTCTGTCATCCTGAGTGAAACGAAGGATCTCCGGAGATTCTTCACATGCGTTCAGAATGACAATTTATTTAATGTTTTATTGTTTGAGCGGCAGCGAGAACTGCTCGGGCTCTTCTCACTATCGCTCGAAGAATAAATTGCTTGTTATTTACTTTTTTGGCAATTCGGCGTTAATTTAAAAAGTGGAAATGTTGCATGGCTGACGGAAGGAGGGACGCCATGAAGATCAGCCCAGTCGTCATCCTCTTGGGGGTGCCGCTGGTCATTTTTATCGTGGTGACTGCTGCCGCGATTGTCCTGTTCAACATGAAGATAGTTACGCCACCCATCGGCTGGCTCATCTTCGGAGGCGGCTTCGCCGCGCCCTCGGACTCTTCATCTGGTTTGCTCGGTCCAACAAATGAGCTGCCAGTCGATTTGCCGCCCGATCCCAACTTGCTTGGGGGAGGGCTGGTTTTTTTATTTCAATTTTTCTGGTGCTCTCGATTATTGTTCGAGCGGCAGCGAGAACGTTGCAGACTTCTCACTAGCGTTCGAAGAATAACTATGCGGATAGTTTCTTTCTCAATCTTAATATTTTATCCTCAACACTCAAATCGATTACCTTGCCATCAATTTTGGCGGTAATACCGGTGATGTCTCTCTGCTCAAACTTAACGATAATTTTCTTGCCGCTTGATTTCTCAAGCCTACTTTTGACATCGTCTAATTCCTTATCGGATAATGTTTGACCGGATTGAACATATGCTACTTTAGTGCCGGACTTCTCAGCATAAAGCAGCTCCAATTCGGCCAAAATCTTGGGCAATTCCCGATACTGTTTATTTTTTTGCAGAAGATGCCAAAAATTAGCAGCGACTTTTTTCATGTCGGCTTTGCTTCCAATGCTTTCCAGAAGCAACTCGGCGTAAATTTTCGGTTTAATCTTCATATCAATACTTGACGTAAATGGCTTATAATGTTATCACTATATTGGGAGGTGAACCGTATGTTTGAGCAAATCGCTCAAATGTATATTCTGATCTCCGTGCCGTTTTGTGCGGGGCTGTTGGTCGCAACGGCTTTGCTTTCTCGGCGCAGAATCAGGGGCTGAAATGCCCGCGCACGGGGGCCGGCATTGTCTGGCCCCTGTTTTTTTATAACTCTGCTATCGCTCTCGTTGTTAACTTTTTCTTTTCCTCTTCGGTGAACTCTTTCCCCACGATCTTATCCAAGGCAATCACCACAACGTCGGAAATCTCTTTCTTGGCATCGGTCATAGCCCGTTCTTTCATGGCGGCGGCCTCTGATTTGGCGCTCGCCATTATTCTATCGGCCTGATCACTGGCTTTCTTGACCAGCTCAGCAGCTTCAAGATTGGCGGCGTCCTTGGCATTTTTGAGGATCTCGTTGGCTTCCTTGTAAGCATTCTCGGTGATCTTTTCGGCTTCCAATTCGGCTTCTGTCCTATCCTTGCCGGCTTTTTCCGCATCCTTAAGCCCCTGCTCAACCTTTTTTTGCCGCGTTTCAAGTATCCCCAAGACTGGCTTATAAGCAAATTTCCAAAGCAAAAACATGACAATCAAGAAATTGATGACCTGTGCGATAAATGAAGTTAAGTTGATTCCTAATGCTTCCATAGCAATTACTCCGTAATTGAATTATCAAGTATCAAGTTTCAATTATCAATTAGTTGATAATTTTATACTTACTTGGTTATTGATCATTGATATTTGATCATTTTTAAGTGCCAAGTAGCAGAGAGTAAAAGCTTACTCACTGCGTATCTGTTCTTAGGCGACAAACTTGATGATCAGGGCGATAACCAAAGCGTAGATGGAAATGGCTTCTGCGAAAGCGATAGCCAAAATCATCGGGCCGGAAATCTTGCCGGCGGCTTCGGGATTGCGGCCGATGGCCTCAAGGCCTTTGGAGCCGATCATGCCGATTGCCAAGGCAGGGGCGATAGCGCCGATAGCGATGGCAGCGGCGGTTGCTAAGCTGGATACTGCTGCTGGTTCCATAATTTACTCCGTAAATTAATTTTCAATTATCAAGTATCAAGTTTCAATTAATTGGCTATTGACCATTGATATTTGATAATTAGTGAGCAGTTGCTTGCTCACTTTCATGCGCTTCATGATCAGTGATGGCGCTCTTGATAAATACCAGAGCAAGCATGGTAAAGACAAGAGCTTGGATAAAGCCGACGAATATTTCCAGACCGTAAAAAGGAAGCGGGGCGATGAATGGAACGATGAAAGCGATGACGGTCAGGAGGACCTCACCAGCAAAGACATTGCCAAACAACCGGAAGGAAAAGGAAATAATGCGGGAAATCTCTCCGATCAGCTCAAGCAGGCCGACGACGAACATGATCGGGCTGGAGAAATTAAGGAATTTTTTCCCATACTTGAAAACTCCGATGGCAGCGATGCCAAAGATCTGGACGGCGATGACGGTGGTGACGGCAAGGGCGAGAGTCATGTTGAGATCGGCATTACCGGAGCGGAAGAGAGGCACGAGGATTTCTTTACCATGGATGGTCTCGTGCAGGCCAATCGTGCCGACACCAGGGATCAGCCCGAGCCAGTTGTTGGAGACAATAAAGAGAAACAACGTGGCAACCAGCGGAAAGTATTTTTTGGTCTGTTTCATATCGTCGATGACGCTGTTGGCCATATTGAGCAGCATCTCGATGACGGTCTCGTAAGTATTTTGCCAGCCGGTCGGTATCATTTTCATCTTGCGCGTAGCTAAAACAGAGACGGTGATCAGGATGATTGCCCCAATCCAAGAAGTCAGCATCGAGTTGGTGACTGCGAAACTGCCGATATGAAAGATTGTCTCTGCCGCTAAACTGATTTCCATAACACTCAATTCTCAATATCCAATAACCATTCAATTTTCAAATGAGCATTTAATGGATATTGGCAAATGGTTATTTGTAATTTAACCCTTGTTAATTTTCTCGAATTCCTTGATTGCGTCTCTGATTATTTTTCTCAACAAGAAATACACCATCAGAGTTGCGATCGCCAAGCCTGACAAAAAAAGATAAGGCGCTGTGCCTAAGCGTCGGTCCAAGTAGCGGCCCAATAACCCCAAGACAACTAGCGGTATGGCTGTGGTAAAACCGATTTGCCCGATCAGACCAAACGCAAAAAACAGACTTTTCTTCATCAATACTTCCGAGCTAATGCCTGGCTTTCATAATTATAGATCAGATAGCTCGCCCGTCAAGGGTGGGGAGTATTGACGGGAAACAAGTAATTTGGTATGGGGACAAACTAAAAAATCGACAGGAGGGGGAGTGTCCATCCCTCCTGTCGCGAACATAAGCAAGTTCTCGCTGGAGACAGATCGCCCGTAATACAAGGCATCGTGCCCGGGCAGCCGATATCCGGTGCATCGGGGGCACTCTTTGAAAAGTGCGGGTACTTGTCTGATTGTCCTTGATAGCTCGCTTAAATAATAAGATATCTGAATAGTCTAAGGCTTGCAAACTTTGACAACGATTGTTTTTTGTGGTATAGGAATACTAGTCCTATGCCGGCAAATGCCGAGTATTGAAGGAGGTTTCACCATGACCGAAGTTGCAGTCCTGTCAGAAGACCAGATCGTTCGCTGGAATAAGGCGATCGTTGCTTTCAAGTCATCAATTCCTTTCGACCTTGCCGCGGGCATCGATATTGAGCCGATTGAGAGTAAAATCCGGGCCGGCCTTCCCACAGTTGATATCAAGCCGATAGAGTGGAGCATAGTCGTCAATGAAGTTCAGATGATAATCGGCAAGATCGGCGGATTGGATGTCACGGTCGCTCTGCCAAATAGCGGACAGCCGGCCAAGTGGTTCAACCCGACGAGCAAGCGGATCGAACTGATCCGGACCGAGGCAGCTCTGGTCGTTGAAATCGGAGCTCACGTGGATCAGTACTGCCGGATTCCGCAAAAGATGACGGACGATGAAATCCAAATCGCCTGGCAAGCGATCCAGGCGATCGAGCAGCACATCAAGGGGATGTAAGGGAGTCCTCCGGGTGCACCTCCTGCCGACGTCCGCACAGCGTGCGTTCGGCAAGAGACCAGAGTATTTAATCAAGTTGAATTCTCTGGTCTTTTTTATTTGACTAACTCTTTTGCCAGCGATATCATGTGAGCCATGATTCAAAACAAGAAACTCAAAACTTGGTCGAGCTTTAAATAAAAACAAAAACCTTCTTCTAAATTTGCTATTTGTATCTGCTCCCACCCCCTCTTACTCCCCCTCAGGCAGGGGGAGAATCGCTCAGCAGGGGAGGAGCGAAAAGAAAGGTTTTTATGTCTAAGATAAATAAATTTGATCTACTGGTAGCACTCTATATTTTTTGTATTGTTGTCTCTGAGCTCATGGGCGGCAAAACTTTTTATCTCTTCAATATCGGTGATTTCAAGCTCAATGCCAGTGTTGCAATCTTTCTCCTGCCGATCGTCTTTACAGTCAACGATATTATTGTGGAAGTCAAAGGCAAAGAAAGGGCAAGAAGTTTAATCCGCACAAGCTTGGTTGTCATCACACTTTTGATCCTCTTTTCAATATTAGCGACTGCCTTGCCATCTTCGGCCAGATTTGCAGGTACAGAGAGCGCTTACAATACGATTTTTAAGATATCTATCCGTTTTTCGCTTGCTAGCTTGATCTCATTTGCACTGGCGGAGTTTTTTGACGTCTATGTCTTTAGCAAAATGCGTGAGCGGCTTGGCAAAAAAGCGTTCTGGTTTCGCAATAATCTGTCCAATTTTCTGGCCCAATTTGCTGACACTTTTGTCTTTATGACGCTGGCATTTTATGCGCTCAACAAGCCATTTGGCGAGAACTTCGCCTTCATCATCGGCTTGGCTTTGCCATATTGGCTGCTCAAATGCTCGATGTCGGTAGCCGGTACGCCGCTTGCTTATCTGGGTGTCGGTTGGCTCAAGCGGGATGAGGAGAGAATTGAAAGTTAAGACGATTAAAACTGGAAAGATTGTTGCGGGCGATAAACTCTTTGAAATATTTGACCAATTTCTGCCTGTAATCAGAGATGGCTCGATCCTGGCTGTGACGTCAAAGATTATCTCGATTTGCGAGGAGCGTATTTGCAAAGTAGAGGATGAGGCGATGAAAGAGGAGGCAGTAAAGAAAGAAGCCGATTTATATTTAGATGAAAAAAATCCCTATGGATTTTACCTGACAATAAACGAGGGAATATTGATCCCAAATGCGGGAATAGACGAGTCCAACGGCAACGGCAATCTGATCCTCTGGCCCAAAAACCCATGGAAAAGCGCCAAAGAGATCAGGAATTATCTCGCCAGCAGATTTAAGATCAAGAACGTCGGAGTCATAATTACCGATAGCAAGACAACACCATTACGATGGGGGACAACAGGCATCGCGCTAGCATTTGCCGGATTTGCCGGCCTGAGGGATTATATTGGCCAGCCGGACATCTTTGGTCGAAAACTCCAATCGACCAAGGCAAATATTGCAGACGGGCTAGCTGCAGCGGCAGTGGTTGAGATGGGCGAAGGAGCAGAGCAGACACCGCTTGCTCTGATCACCGGCATGCAAAATTTTAACTTTATTTCATCTTCGCCCTCTATAAATGAGATAAGAAGTTTCCAGATCGCTGTCGGCGATGATCTTTACGGGCCATTGCTGGAAAAAGGAAACTGGCAGAAGTGATATAATCTATGTAATTAAGAATGGAGGAATATATGCCGTCAGGAGTAGAAACCAATCAAATCATGCCGATCGAAGATCCCGCTGGGGCAGATCAACGATTGCCCGAAGAGCTTCTTAGCAGAATTAGAGAGCTTGTAATGCAAGTGATCGCAGAAGCGGGTGTGGATGAAGAAGTCAGAAAAACAATTGAAGACAGAAGAAAATCCGGACGGTCTGAGGATGATGAAGATCTCGCAGTGCCTGCTGCTGGAATTGTTGATGTAAGCCAGAGGATTGATCAAGCGGTAGATGGTTTGACAGGAAAAAATCCTGACCATATTGCTGCCGGAGTGTTGCAGAACGATCTTATGGATGTTCATGGCAAATCCGGTAAGTATACAGCAGGAATGGTAATTTGTAATGCGTATATAGAACTGGCTAGCGATGGTAACCGGAAATATGCCCGAGAAATGTTCGTTGATTCGAAAAGCATGCTTGAGATGACGAAGGGTGAGGACACTGAGAAGATGGCGAAAATTATTGATGAGATTATCGGGTTGCTTCCTGCTGAGGAATAAGCAACGGGTTGACCAGTGCAAAATATCTGATAGTATTTGTGGCTTAGACATATTGTATGTCATCCTGAACTTGATTCAGGATCAATAATTTAGAGATTCCGGATCAAGTCCGGAATGACAAATAGGAATGATTGATGGAAGATATAAAAAGTTTGCATCATTGGGATGTATTGGCGCTTTCTTGTATTGACGGCCGGTTTATTAAGCGGACAATTGATTGGGTTTCGGAAAAGACAGGTGGAACTTTTGATTTTCGGACTGAAGTCGGCTGCACCAAAGCAATCCTTGATTGTCCGGATGATTGCCAACGGTTTTTTAGTGTTATTGAAACTTCACTGAGCCTGCACTCGATTAAGGAAGTCTGGCTGATCGACCACATTGATTGCGGTGCCTACGGTGGCAGCAAAGGTTTTAAGGATTCCGAAGAGGAAAAGAATTTTCATACTGAGAAACTTAACAAAGCGGCAGAAATTATCAGCAAGCGGTATCCGGATCTAAAGGTTAAAAAGATTTACGTTACCTGGGACAGCGTGGAAGAGCTCTAAATATTTTTAAAAACCGTCAATTGCAGAACGATTGACGGTTTTTAAAATTCTTGGTATAAAAACAATTTGTGTACTCTCTACTGCTTCTCTTCCTACCCGCATAGGATTGGTAGCAGAATACACAATCCGAGGAGGATTGCATGCCCCGTGCAATATTCGGAAGTTGCCCGGATCCCCGGGTATTCAACGGCAGGATTGCGAGGAGACTCAAGGGTGCTCTCATGCCCAAACCGGGTGTCAACTACCCGATCGGGAACAATTTCTTGAGTTTCTTCCAGGATCGGCATGGTACTACGCCGTTCATTTCATTGCCACACAAAGGCACATGCCTGGAGTGGCTGCACAAAGGAGGCGACGATAAAGGCTTTGATCACGGCCATGACCTGACGGAGTTTTTCTCGCGTCATGGGGTGCCGTCCGCGGCGCTTGGCATATCCGACGGCCAACCGCCCGTTTGGCTCTATAATGGTCTCATCGGGACGAAGGACGAATGGTTGTATGAAGAGATCCAGGCGATGATCGAGGACTCGCGATTCAGCTGGGGCTATGACCATGATGTCGTGGCCGAAAGCGCCAGTTTCGGAGATTTCTTCGAACGTCTCCCGTTCCGTAACGTCCTACGTTTTGCAGATTGCTCAGTCTCCGAGGAGGAGATGGACACTATCTGCACAGTCATCGGTCACTATGGGCGTGGTCCGATGAAAGTTCACTACTCACCCGAGCTTCAGGATGCTCGTGTGAAGGATATCAGCCGGATGCTGATTTCCCGAAAGGCGCCGGTCATTTTACCGGCAAGCATTTAAACAATTGGAAGGGGGAAGCTATTTTCCAAGGAGCCGTCATACACCCGAAAAGTATGGCGGCCCTTCCTGTTTTTAGGGAGGGCAATCTTGCCGAAAATAGACAGGGAAACCCTGTTGTGCTAAGAATAAGCAAGCGATTCCATTTTGCATCTGTTTTGGCAGAGAAAGGAAATTGTCATGTTTTGGCTCAACCCATGGTACTGGCTAATGTGGTTTCTGTGGTGGCTCGATGGCTCTCCGGCGGTTATCGTCCGGTGCTCCGAACCCACATGGAACGAAATATGGCAGGAAGCGTTCGACGGTGAGCACCAATACTGCATTCCGGGACCATACATCGAAAATCCCTATGTGGTAGCCCACTTCATCAAAGCAAATTGCTGGTTCTGGCGGTTTGCGCCAATCGTCTTTGTCACTCATTGGCCATGCGACGATTGGGCGCTGTACCGCCCAAAGATGACAGAAGCCGACGTTTGCAGTTATGGAGATGAAGTGGCGAGAGAATTAAACGGCGGTGAGGAGATGCAGGCATTCCATTTGCATCTTTCGACAACAGGGGCAGGCTTCGATGTAGACTGCATTGCTGAATGTTGGTGGCCCTTTCAAATTGCCGATGCCCTTGCAGTCAGTAAAGCGTTACGTAAAAAAGAGCTTCTGCCGGCAGAGTCGGCTGTTATCACAGTCGTTCGGATTACTGACAAGCCGACCGTTGAGCAGGACCAGGACGTCATCCCGATTTGGTATGACGCAATGGTCGGACGCCATTTTGATACTGTCTCCCGATGGGTCGGAAAATTCGGCGACACTGCTGAGATTGAGTTTGACAGCCGGATACCATGGGAAACTTGCCATGGTCTCGACGAGGCGCTGTACGGCCGCGGATCGGAGGGGTGGTCCAATCCTGCGAGCTGACAGATAGAAGGGGGACTTTCAGTCCATGGAAGCCGTCCTGCATTGCGCAGGACGGCTCCTTCTTTTATCTTGCTTATTTTTGTATTTGGATTATTTAATCATAAATGCCACGGTCATAAGCCAAGCGTTTTTAAAATTATTTGGCAGACGAAATAGTTTGTCCCACCAATGCTTGCGTTTTGGCGCTGAGCTCTGCACACCAGAGGAACTACTCGAATTTGATGACGAAGAAGCTTGCTGTTGGCCTCCGGAAGATGTGCCAGAGCTGCTACTTGAGGATGAGCCATTCTGAGTCGAGCTACTTGAGCTGCTGCTACTCGTTGCCGGAGCTGAGCTTGAGCTTTTTGACGACGAAGAAGTCGGTGTTGAGCTGGAAGAAGATGTCGAAGCAGCTGAGCTTGATGCGGCGCCCTTCATTCCTGCAGCAAAAGCGTCTCTTGAGGCGGTACTTGAATCGATGCGCCAGTCTGTTTCCTTGTTTTCAGAAAACCAAGTGAAGCCCTGTATCTGCGGATAGTTGTTGTGGATTTGTGCAAACATATCGGTAATCCATGCCGCTTTGTTGCCGCCGGCTTCGGCTGAAGCTGTTTCCATGATCAAAATCTTCTTGCTCGTCAGCTTGGTCAGCTCATTGTAAGAGGGCGCAAAGACTTGGGCAAATGATTGCCAGGTGCTGCCCCATGATTGGGTAGTGCCCCAGTTGTAGCCGTCAAGCCCGACGTAATCGACATAACTATCGCCCGGATATAGCGAAGCGTATGAATAATTATCGCCATACCGGATATTAGGCGACCAGACCCAATTAACGTTGCTGACTCCATCGGCTCTAAAACGGTTGACCACATACTGCCAAAATGCCTGCTGTTTGGCGGGACTATTTTTGGTGATTCCCCATGTTGCCCAGTCGCCGTTCATTTCCGGTGCCAGACTTATCCTTATCGGCGATCCAAATGATTTGACGTTGCCGGCAAAGCTGTCGATGTATGAATTATACTTTCCGTTTAGTACATCGTCATAATTGATACCGCCAGCGCTAGTTTGCGGTTGCCATGTCAATTCAGGCAATGCGCCATGTGTCTTAAATGAACTCGCGATCCCGCTCTCAAACGCACCGGTCCAGTCCTGATACCATTTGCATGAATAGAACTTACCGCCGAGGGCAGATTCCAAGCTGGAAATTGCACTCACATTGGAAACGCCTGCCGGCAGAAAGATACTTACCTCCGGATTAGCCGCCGCTTTTGCTGAAGCTATTGGCATGATAAGACCTCCGACCAGTACACTGGCCAAAACCACCAGATGAACGAACTTCAAGATCACTCCTTCTCTCCCTCCGGTTACTTACTTCAATAGGGATGATAAAGGAGTGAGAGGGGGCTAGTCAACCAATTCGAGCGTTTTTTCTTGCTTAAATAATAAAAAAGCCCTCAGCGAAAGGGCTTGATTTATTATCAATTGCAGTGGGGATTATCCTACGTTATAGCGTGTGACTTTTTGCCAGAGCGGTTTCTGTTTTTTGGTCCTGATCGCGCGGTAGATAGAATAAAAATAGGCGGCGAGGTTGATGCCATAAAATATAGGGAAAATGAATACATAGCGAAGTATCCAGTATTTTTTTTCAACCAATCCGACAGTTATGGCGAAGACGTAAACGCTGAGACAAAGGGCAACCAGAACGTAAAGAAGAGCCAGAGGATAGCGAATGGCAAGAATGATTGAAGCAAGCATCAAAAAATTATCAATCATCAAAAAATACAATTCAATATTAAGCCGTGTGTTTGGCTTATAAAGCCGGTGCATCATGATATTTTGCCAGGTGCCGATATTCCAACGCAAAATTTGTTTCCAATAATCCCGCAAAGTCATGGGATCTTGCGTGGTAACTTTGGCTTTAGCCGCATAAATTATCCTCCCGAGTTTACGCTGATGGATCTGGATCGTCAGGTCAAAATCCTCCGTCAAAGTGTTATTGTTGAGATCAAGTTTTTCTAAGACCTTGCTCTTGTAAAGGGAAGCACAGCCGGGAGCGACCGCGATGGTTTCCATAATATTCTGAGCATTTTTGTAGATTCGGTGAGATAAGCCGTATTCGTATGTCCTAAAAGCGCTGATAAGTCCACGTCGGTCAGAAGTAACGGTACCAACTATCAGGGCAGGATCAGCCGATAAGCATTTCTTAATTTCTTTGAGAAAAGCGCCGTCTATCTTGCTATCAGCATCCGTGAAGAAAATATATTTGTAACGTTTTGCTAAGCGAAAGACTTCGATTACTTTCTTTTGCGCCAACGCCTTCCCTTTATTGGGTTGAAGATCAAGGACATTGACCGCTTCTCTGACCGCCTTTTTAACGGTCTTGTCCGTCGAGCCGTCGCTGACAACATAAATATCATCCGGTTTGAAAACCTTTTTCAACGACTTCAAAGAAGCGGAGATGACCTCCTCCTCATTGAAGGCGGGGATGATCGCACAATAATTTCGCTTAGCCATTTTTGTGAGCGAGTTTTTTGACCACGCTTTTGCCAAATGTGGCAATGGCAGCGATGGAAACCACCGCGATGTGTCCCAAGAATCCGGGTCCGGCTGCAGGGAGAACGTACATTTTGATCCTAACCTTAATTAAAAAAAATCGGGCGTAAACCCTCATTTAATCTCGGGAATAACTATAGAGCGTAAACTGCTTCCGATAATTAATTAATCATCCAAAATGAGAACGGGGATTTCGGGACACGTTGGGATAATCTCTAATTGAATCGTATCCGCGTATTGGTAATTATTATTCATGCTTAAAAAAATGTTTGCTTATCTGTTTGCAGGATCATTGTTCTCCCTCATTTTTGGCCTTTACGGTATTGCTTCAGCAGCAGACCAGAGTGTGGAGTTTGATTATAATCGTGTTCCCAATAGCTCTCTGGAAATATCGACCGATGACCAAAGCGGCCCGATCGCCTGGCAACAGAGCAGTTGGGGGGATAACAAAGCAAGATTTTCTTACCTCCGCAACGGGCATAGCGGCAGGCGGAGCGTAAGAGTCGATATGAGCAGGTACTCTACCGGCGACGCCAAATGGTATTATGATTTGCAACCGCTCGAGCCGGGTGTGACATACCAATTTAGCGATTTTTATCGCTCCAATACATCTACCCGTGTCGTTTTGATGATTCAGCACCAAGACGGTAGTATCTCGTATCAGGAGTTGAAGCGGGCACCTTCTTCTTTACGCTGGACTAGCTATAAAGATGTTTTTACGGCGCCGGCAGATATCTCCGCGTTGAGTGTCATGCATCTAATCTCAGCTGCCGGATTTTTGATCACTGATGATTATTCCGTGAAACGCTACCAGCCGGTTGGCTTCGATCGCCCGCTCATTTCGCTGACTTTTGACGATAGCTGGGAAGACAATTATTCCAGTGCCCTACCTATCATGAACCAATATGGTTTTCGCTCAACCCAGTACTATTCCACCGCAAATATTCAGAGCAAACCTGACGAACAATTTAAGGTTGCCGAATTTGTCAAAAGCGGTCATGAAATTGGATCTCATGGCGTTTCCCATACCGATCTCACCACGCTCAGTAGTGTCGCCTTGGCAAGAGAGCTTCGAGATTCTAAAGCATATTTGGAGACCTTTGCCGGCACTGGAAATGTCAAATCTTTTGCGACCCCGTATGGCGGGTACAACGCCAAAGCGATCACCGCCATCCTCCGGTACTATCAATCAAACAGAAACGTCGATGTTGGGTTCAATACGCAGGACGGCTTGGTCGCAAGCAATGTAAGGGTCGAGAATGTCGTTGCTACTACGACGATGGCCGAATACAATTCTTGGATCGATCAGTCTGCCCGCGATCATACCTGGCTGGTGCTGGTCTATCACCGCGTTGCCAGTGATCCGGGCCAGTACGATACATCCAGCGGCAACTTTGCATTACAGATGCAATCGGTCAAAAATTCCGGTATTGCAGTCAAATCGGTGAGCGGCGCTCTTGCAGAACTGTTGCCTCAGATTTGAGTATTTTGTCCTAATCCGCATTTATTGCTAAAATAAGTTGGCAATAAAATTGCGGAACTACAAAGGAGGGAAATGGGTAAAATCGCAAAAATATTTTCTGCGGCAACCGTGGGATTGGACTCTTATCTAGTTGAAGTGGAGGTTGACATCGGTGCGGGTCTGCCTTCTTTTACAATAGTCGGCTTGCCAGACAAGGCGATAGAGGAAAGCAAGGAGAGAGTGAGGGCGGCAATCAAAAATTCCGGCGTTTTCTTCCCACAACATCGTCTGACTATCAATCTGGCGCCGGCCGATGTCAAGAAAGAGGGGCCGAGCTTCGATCTGCCGATGGCAGTGGGGATTTTGTTATCGGCAGAGCAATTTGATAATGTTCCTGATTTTCTCGAGTCGATATTTGTCGGTGAGCTCTCTCTCGACGGGAGATTGCGGCATGTAAATGGAATACTCCCGATTGCGATGTTTGCGGCCGAAAAGGGCTATAAGCGCTTATTTGTGCCGGAAATCAATGCCGAAGAGGCAGCCCTGATAAAGGGTATCGATATAATTCCGGTCAGATCGCTGGAACAGCTAATCAAGCATCTGAGGGGAGAACAAGTAATAAAAAGTTATAAAGTTCATAAAGTTATAAAGTCAGAAGAAAAAGCTGAATCTCAGTATGATTTTGCGTATGTGGCAGGGCAGGAGCAAGCTAAAAGAGCGTTGGAAATAGCGGCGGCTGGGGGACACAACATACTTTTGTCCGGTCCTCCCGGCTCAGGCAAAACCTTGCTGGCCAAAAGCTTGCCGACTATTTTACCGGAGATGGATGAAGATGAGATTTTGGAGGTGATGAAGCTCTACTCGGTCGCCGGTCTTTTTCACGATTCTGAATTAATAACAGAGCGGCCGTTTCGTTCCCCCCATCACACAACTTCGAGCGTCGCAATTGTCGGAGGAGGGAGCTGGCCGAGGCCGGGAGAGATATCTCTCGCCCATCGAGGCGTGCTCTTTTTGGATGAGTTCCCAGAGTTTCCACGGAGCGTACTGGAGTCACTGCGCCAGCCGCTTGAGGATGGAATTGTCACCGTCTCACGCGCATCCGGCAGCTTAACATTTCCGGCAGAGTTTTTGCTGGTGGCGGCTCAGAATCCCTGTCCCTGCGGCTACCTGAGCGATCCTGAGAAGCATTGTGTCTGTACCCCGACACAAATCATCAGATATCAAAAAAAGGTCTCAGGACCGATCCTGGACCGGATCGATATCCATATCGAAGTGCCGCGGGTCAAATATGAAAAATTGGCTGGAGATCCGCCAGCTGGCGGAGTGGCGGAGGAGTCGGAGAAGGTCAAAGAGAGGGTAAATAAGGCAAGGGCAGTCCAGCGGCAAAGATTCAAAAATTCAAAAATCAAAACGAACTCCGAGATGGGTTCGAAAGAGATTAAGACACTATGCAAATTGGAAACGGATGCCGAAAAACTGATCGGGCAAGCCGTTGATTCCATGAAACTTTCGGCCAGAGTCTACCACCGGCTCTTAAAATTGGCCCGAACCATTGCTGATTTGGAAGGCAGCGAACAGATCAAACAAAGCCACATCGCCGAAGCGTTACAATATAGGCCGAAAGAAAAGATATATTAGTTTATAAACTTGAGCTTACTGTACTTGGAAGTGGCCGATTTTGTAGACCCAGTTACCAATGATGGTGAGATAGTCTGTGTATTTATTTAGAAAGAAGGCCCCAATAAAGAGGACAGCCAATATGGCTAAAACGAAAAGAAGTTTTTTAACGTCCCGGCGGATCGGCTGATATTTCTCATTTAACTCATCGATCTCACTTTTTTCCACCTCGGTTGGAGCAGAAGCTTTTACTTCGATTGGTTCCTGTTTCTCGTCTAGGACAGATGTTTCGATAGCCGCTATCGCCGGATTCGAAGTTTGGTGTGATCTATTCTTGAACTTATTCTTTTTCTTGCCCATATTTTTCCTTCTCTGCTTACTGTTCATTTCCAAGATACTGGATATGAATCGAATTATCAATTGGTTCCAATAACAAAATAAAATCACCACCGAAGTGGCGATCTTATTTTGGAGCTGCTGCATGCTCTAAAACTCATACTGCTCTATATTTGCCTCTTTTTCAATCTCAATGAGGCTAAAATAGCATCATAACAATATAGGTATTGACATTTATGAACATATGTTCTAAACTCGAATCCAGAAAGGAGCTTACAATATGCGTGGACGACCAAAAAGATTTAGATTTGTTGGCTTTAATCCTGAAATCACCTACTTTAAACCGGCAGGTGTGCCACTTCGGGAACTGGCAGAAGAAATACTTACTTTAGACGAGGTCGAAGCAATCCGGCTCTATGATTTGGAAGATCTGGATCAGGAACAATCAGCAGAAAAAATGCAGGTTTCCAGGATAACCTTTTTGAGAATTCTGCATTCTGCTCATAAGAAAGTGGCTCAAAGCTTAATTTACGGTAAGGCAATCAGAATGAAAGGAGGTGATATTATCATGCCAAATTACGATGGAACAGGACCAAGAGGACAAGGATCAATGACTGGAAGAAGAAATCCAGCAGGACGTGGTCAAGGACAGGGAATTGGAGGCACGACTAGCTGTGTTTGTCCAAACTGCGGCGAAACCATGCCTCATACAAAAGGAATCCCTTGCAGCCAGACTAAGTGCCCGAAATGCGGAACGCCAATGCGCGGCGAGTTTTGCAAGTAATGCATTAAGAGAGGTAGCTGCAGCTGCCTTTCTTATGCAATTAACATTTATATTAGGGTTCACGCATCAAAACTAAAAAAGACTGGTCCAATTCTCGTTAACAGTAACGGGAGTCGAACCAGTCCTTTTCTTTTCATATGAGCGTAATTTGTCATAACCCTTACGGGTCGGGTGACAACTTTTTTTCTTTGGAGCGGGTAACCCCACGTCGTTCGAATTCGGCTCAAATCTTACAGCTTTGCAACCGAATGCTCACTATGCGGGGCACAGCGGGAGTCTGTTCGACTCCCTATCCTCCAATTGCATATGAAA
>Ga0172375_10000087_pt1 | contig 131428 bp, 133 predicted proteins | sample LakKiv1m_FD_114537 | JGI IMG/M metagenome (GOLD analysis project Ga0172375, IMG submission 114537) | Freshwater microbial communities from Kabuno Bay, South-Kivu, Congo - kab_092012_11.1m | ecosystem: Environmental > Aquatic > Freshwater > Lake | place: Democratic Republic of the Congo...
ATCGAACCACCGACACTGCGATTTTCAGTCGCATGCTCTACCAACTGAGCTACCTGGGCGCGCCACGAGGTGGGCGGCGGGGCTTATAGGACGCGTCAGCCCCGCTGTCCAGACGGCCATCCTCCGTTCGGTTCGTCCTCGCCGGGCCCCTCTTCCGTCTCGACGCGATAGCCTTCCTTCAGCCAGCGGCCGAGATCGATGTCGGCACAGCGCTTGGAGCAGAACGGCTGGTACCTGGCCTCGGCCGGCTTGGCGCAGATCGGGCATTTCGCGGCAATGCGCACAGCACGCAGCGGCGGGGTCGGACGGTCGGTCATCGCTCCTCTCCAGCGCCCCTCTCCAGAGCCTCGAGCTGGGCGGCAAGCGTCGGGCCGCGGCGCGCACGGGTCAACTCGAAGAGGCCGAGCCGCGTGAAGCCGTAGAGCTGGGTCGGCACGGGATCGGACGCCAGCGCTTCGGCCAGGGCGGCCTGCACCTTGTCGCGGTCGTAGGCGCTGCGCATGTTCACGAAGTCGATCACGACATTGCCGGCGAGGTTGCGCAACCGCAGCTGCTGGGCGATGGCCGGCGCGGCCTCGAGATTCACCTCGACCGGCCGGCGCGGCGCCCGGCCCTGGCGGCCGCCGGCGGCGGCGCTGTCGACGTCGATCGCGGTCAGCGTCTCGCCGGGCTCGAACAGGACCTCGACGCCGCTCTCGAGCGCAATGCGCGGCGCCAGTGCGGTGTCGATCTGGCCGGCCACATCGTCGATCTCGAAGGCGGGCATCGGCCCGTTGTGCCAGCGCACGCGGATCTTCTCAGCCGTACGATCCATCTCGTCCTGCAGGGCGCGCGCCATCGCGCGATCGTCGAGGATCACCTCCTCGAGATCCGCGCCGTGGTCGCGCAGCGCCCGGGCGATGGGATCGCTCTCCCCCGGCACGCGCGCCGTGAGATCGGCCGGCGGATCGACGTCGAAGGCCTGGCGGCGGATCTTCTCCCATCGCTCCATCACGTTGGCCGCGTCGGCACGCAGCAGCTCGGCCGCTGCGCCGGCCGCCGCCGTGCGCAGCACGACGCCGCCCTCGAGCAGGCCTTCGACATGGCCGCGCAGCCGGTCGCGTTCGGATTCGCCCGCGATGCGCCGCGAGAAATGCACGCCCGAGCCCACCGGGTGATAGACGAGATAGCGCCCGCTGATCGCGACGTTCATGGAAAGGCGCGGGCCCTTGTCGCCCTCGCCGTCGTGGCGGACCTGGGCGAGCACCGGTGCGCCGAGCGGCGGCCAGCCTTCGCCGCCGGCGCGGTCGTCCGCCCGCAGGAAGCCCGAGCGGCCGATGCCGATGTCGACGAAGGCGGCGTCGAGCTCGGGCATCACCCGCTCCAGCCGGCCGAGGAAGACGTTGCCGACACGCGAGGGCCTGTCGCGGCGCACGACCTGCAGCTCGACCAGGCGTCCCCCGGCGACCAGCGCCATCAGGAAGGCGCGCGGCAGCACATGGCAGATCAGGCGGTCGATCCGGCTCACGGCGCCACCGATTTCAGGAGAGCCATCGTCTCGAACAGCGGCAGGCCGACGACGTTGCTGTAGGAGCCGGAGATGAAAGCGACGAACTGGGCGGCGCGGCCCTGGATGGCATAGCCGCCCGCCTTGTCCTGCCATTCGCCGCTGGCGAGGTAGGCCTCGATCTCATCCGCCTCCAGCCGCTTGAAGCGCACGATCGTCTCGACCAGGCGGGTACGCACCTTGCCCCCGGGGCCGGCGGCGGCGATGCCGCCCATCACGCGATGGCGCCGGCCCGACAGCAGGCGAAGGCAGTCCCGCGCCTGCCCGGCCGTTTCCGCCTTGGGCAGGATGCGCCGGCCGCAGACGACGACGCTGTCGGCGGCCAGCACGATCGCGCCGGGATGGCGCGGCACCACGGCGTCGAGCTTGGCCCTCGCCATGCGCAGCGCATAGGCGCGCGGCAGCTCGTGCGCCCGGGGAGTCTCGTCGATGTCTGCGGGATCGATCTTCGCGGGCTCGAGACCGACCTGCCGCAACAGGTCGAGCCGGCGCGGTGACGCGGAGGCGAGTACGAGCGGGAGGATCGGCGAGGCGCGCAACGCCTACTTGAAACGGAAGGTGATGCGGCCCTTGGTCAGGTCGTAGGGCGTCATCTCGACGGTGACGCGGTCGCCTGCCAGTACGCGAATGCGGTTCTTGCGCATCTTGCCCGACGTGTGGGCGAGGATCATGTGGTCGTTGTCGAGCTTCACCCGGAACATCGCATTGGGCAGCAACTCGGACACCACACCGGTGAACTCGATCAGGTCTTCCTTGGCCATCCGGCCTCCGGCTGGAGTGAAAGTGGAAAAGCGGCCGGAAAATGGGCCGCAGGCGGGCCCAAGTCAACTGCACCCGGAGTGGACAGCCCGGCCTTCCAAGCGGCCCCGGCCTCCCCTATACAAGATGCGGCTGCGGACGCCCGGGGAAGGAAGGACCAGCAACGATGAACGCACTTCGCATGTCCGGCCTGCTGGCCGCCCTGCTTCTCGCGCCGGCGCTCGCAGCGGCGCAGGCGCCGAAGCCCACGCCGGCGCCGAATGCCATCACGCACCCTGCGCAGAAGACCATCGGCAAGCCGGCCGCCAGGCAGTATTCGTCGGCGCTGATCGTGATCAACGCCCGCGGCGCCCGGCTCGACGGCCAGAAGCTGGTGCTCGACGGCGTGATGCCGACCGCCACCCTGTTCACGAGCCGACCCACCCGCACGGTCGGCCACATGGTGACGCCCGACATGGCCGAGATCTGGCGCACCGGCAGCTTCGCCAAGGACCCGCCCAACGCCACAGTGTCGGTCTTCCACAAGGACGGCTCCAGTGTCTCCGACCTGGTGGTCGTGCTGAAGACAGCCAGGCTCGAGGGCGAGAAGCTCTCCTTCGATGTCGACGTTCTGGAGGGCAACCTCGGTGCCGCCGACGGCCCGGCCTCGGTGTTCATCGACACGATCTGGTTCGGCATCGGCTCGCACGGCGCGCAGTACTACGGCCAGACGCAGACGACCGGCGGCGAAACGCCGGCGATCGGCAGCCCGACCGACACCAGCACCTTCACCGGCTGGCCCAACGCCTCGCCCAACTCGCCCTACCGTGCGCCGCCGTCCGATTCCTACGGAGGCGCCACCGCGCCACCGCCGCCCGACATCGATCCGCGCTACCAGCAGCGCTACAACGCGCCGACCTGCGGCAAGCCGCCTCTCCTGCCCTGCTACTGAGCCGCACGGTGACGATCATGACCCCGCTTCGCCTCTCCGTCGCGCTCGCCACGGCCGCCGCGATCCTCGGCACAACCTTCGGCAGCGGCGCCCAGGCGCCGCCCGCCCAATCGACCGTGCAGGGCCTGCCCAAGGTGGTCGGCGCCGCCCGGCATCCGCGTGTCGTGCCGTCGATGTTCGTGCTGAACGCCCGCAGCGCCAGGCTGCAGGGCAACAAGCTGATCCTCGACGGCGTGGCGCCGAGCGCCATCGTGTTCGCCGACCGGCCGGTGCGCTCGGCCGGTCACATCATGCTGACGCACGTGCTCGAGGAGTGGACGAGCAAGGCGCCCAACTCCTTCGCCAAGGATCCGCCGAACGCCACCGTCTCGGTGCTGAACAAGGCGAAGAGCAGCGTCGTCGACGCCGTCGTCACCCTGAAGTCGCCGAAACTCGAAGGCGACAAGCTGACCTTCGACGTCGATGTGCTCGAGGGCGACCTCGCCGGCGCCGACGGCGGCGCTTCGGTGTTCATGGACATCGTCAATCTGCCGGTGCCGCGCCACAGTTCGCACCGCGGCGCCTGGTACTCGGGCTCGCACTGACGACCTGCTTCTCTTCCCCTTGGCGGATACCGCCAAGGGGAAGTGCCCTCGTCTTACGAGGGCGATGGGGTTCATGCCCCCTCCGCCGCGTATGACGCGGCACCTCCCCCGCAGACGGGGGAGGAAAATGATCATGATTTGATCGGAAGTGCCTACACCGACGGGGCGAGCGGGATGCCGAAACGCGTCTTCAGCCGGACGAGGAGCTGGTCGCGGACGCGGCGGTAGGCGTCGAGCCGCATCTCGCGGTTCCCCTCCACGGCGCTGGGATCTGGCATCGGCCAGTATTCAACCTCGGTCGCCGTGCCCCGCGTGAACTCGAGCGCCCGGTGATGGGCCTCGGGCGACAGCGTCACGATCAGTTCGAACGAGGCGGGGTCGACGTCGTCGAACGTCTTGGCGAGGTGACGGTGCACGTCGATGCCGAGCTCATCGAGCGTGGCCACGGCGAAGCCGTCGACGTCGCTTGCCCGCACGCCCACCGAGTCGACGTAGACCGACTGGCCGTACAGAAGCTTGGCGAGCGCCTCGGCCATCGGCGAGCGCACGGAGTTCTCGCTGCAGGCGAAGAGCAGGCTGGTCGGCAGTCCGTTCGCCACCCCGCCGCCCTCACGCCTTGATGTGAAGGGCGCAGATCAGCGTGAACAGCCGGCGGGCCGTATCGTGGTCGACCTCGATCTTGCCGGCGAGCCGCTCGCGCAGGAGCTCGGAGCCCTCGTTGTGCAGGCCGCGCCGCCCCATGTCGAGCGCCTCGATCTGCGACGGCCCCAGCTTCTTGATGGCGGCGTAGTAGCTTTCGCAGATCAGGAAGTAATCCTTCACCACCTTCCGGAACGGCGTCAGGGACAGCACGATGTCGCGCAGCTTCGTGTCCTCGGCGTTGCGTACGTCGAAGACCAGGCGCTGCTCGAAGATGCCGACCCGCAGCCGGTACGGGCCGGACTCTCCGCCGACCAGGCAGAAATCGTTCTCCTCCAGGAGGTCGAACAGCGCGACGGCGCGCTCGTGCTCGACTTCCGGCGAGCGTCGGGCGACCGACTCCTCGTCCAGCGCGATGTCGACGATGCGGCGCTTCTGCGGCATGCCGGCGCCTAGCGGCGGTTCAGCCGGATCGACACCGACCGGCCGTGCGCGCCGAGCCCTTCGGCCTCGGCGAGCGCCAGCGCCGACGGGCCGAGTGCGGCGAGCGAGTCGGGCGTGCAGGCCACGATCGAGGTCCGCTTCAGGAAGTCGGCAACGCCGAGCCCGCCCGAGAAGCGCGCGGCCCGCGAAGTCGGCAACACATGGTTGGTGCCGGCGACATAGTCGCCGATCGCCTCGGGCGTGTGCCGGCCGAGGAAGATCGCGCCGGCATGACGGATCTTCTCCGCCAGCGCCGCGGCCGGTGCGGCCTCCATCGCGAGTTCGACATGCTCGGCCGCGATCCGGTCGATGATCGGCGCCGAGGCCGCGAGGTCCTTCACCAGGATGATCGCACCGTTGTCCCGCCAGCTCGCCGCCGCGATGTCGGCGCGGGCCATGGTCGCGAGCTCGCCGTCGACCGCCTTCACCACCGCGTCGGCAAACCCGGCGTCGTCGGCGATCAGCACGGACTGCGAGGACGCGTCGTGCTCGGCCTGACTCAGCAGGTCGGCCGCGATCCAGGCGGGGTCGTTCATGCCGTCGGCGACGACCAGGATCTCCGACGGGCCGGCGATCAGGTCGATGCCGACCTGGCCGAACACGCGCCGCTTGGCGGCCGCGACGTAGGCGTTGCCGGGCCCGGTGATCTTGTCGACCGGCCTGATCGATTCGGTGCCGTAGGCGAGGGCCGCCACGGCCTGCGCCCCGCCGATGCGCCAGAGCTCGTCGGCGCCGGCGATCTTCGCCGCCAGCATGACCAGCGGATTGAGCACGCCGCCCGGCGTCGGCACGACCATGACGATGCGGCCGACGCCCGCGACCTTGGCCGGCACGATGTTCATGAGGACGGACGAGGGATAGGCCGCCGTCCCGCCCGGCACGTAGACGCCCGCCGAGTCCACCGGCCGGTAGCGCGCGCCGAGCCGGGTACCCGTGGCATCGGTGAAGCTCACATCCTTCGGCAGCAACGCGCGATGGAAGGCCTCGATGCGCCCAGCCGCGAATTCCAGCGCTTCGCGCTGGGCCGGCGGCACCTTGGCGGCGGCCTCGTCGCGCTCTGCATCGCTGATGCGCAGCCTGGCGGCGTCCAGTTCGGGCCAGTCGAACTTGCGGGTGTAATCGACGACGGCGGCATCGCCGCGCGCACGCACGTCGGCCACGATGCCGGCCACGACGCGATCGACGTTCTCGTCGGTGTCCCGATTGCGCCCGAGGAAGGCCGAAAATTTCTCTTCGAAGCCCGGCGCCGAGGCGTCGAGCCTAAGCGGCACTTGCAACCTCGTGGGCGACCTCGCGGAAGCGGTCGATCCAGTGACCGACGCGCTCCGGCCGCGTCTTCAGCGCCGCCCGGTTGACGATGAATCGCGACGTGACGTCGGCGATGTGCTCGATCTCGACCAGGCCGTTGTCCTTCAGGGTGCGGCCGGAATCGACGAGGTCGACGATGCGGTGGCTGAGGCCGAGCGAGGGTGCGAGCTCCATCGCCCCCGAGAGCTTGACGCATTCGGCCTGCACGCCGCGGGCGGCGAAATGCCGGCGCGTCACCTCGGGATACTTGGTGGCGATGCGCACGTGGCTCCAGCGCCTGGGATCGTCGCTGCCCGCCATCTCGACCGGCTCGGCGACGGCCAGGCGGCACTTGCCGATGCCGAGGTCGATCGGCGCGTAGATCTCCGGATAGTCGAACTCCATCAGCACGTCGGCGCCGGCGATGCCGAGATGGGCCGCCCCGAAGGCCACGAAAGTCGCCACGTCGAAGGAGCGCACGCGGATGATGTCGAGGTCGGGATGGTTGGTGGCGAAGCGCAGCTGGCGGGCATCCGGGTCGGCGAACGCCGCTTCCGGTTCGATGCCGGCGCGCGCGAACAGGGGGGCAGCCTCCTTGAGGATGCGTCCCTTCGGGACCGCCAGGATAAGCTTCTCGTTTGCCTCGCTCGACACGACAGGATCTCCAGTAACGAACGCCCGCTGCCGGGCTATTCCACCGGATGAGCGGGCTTCCACGGGGTGGGCCAAGGCTCCCCGACATCCCCCAAATGGCACGCGAGCCGGCCGATTTCCAGCCGTATGGCCCGCCCGGCCGAGAACCGCAGCAACACTGAACGGTCGTTTTCCGGCACGACGGCCAGCAGTTCCAGCATCCGATCGGGCTCGCCGGCCGGGATGTCATGGTGCCGCACGGCCGTCACCTCGTTGAAAACAAGGGCGGAATGGGTCCGGGAATAGGCCGCTTCCACGCCGGGATCGGCCTCCCAGCGGAAGCGGTTGAGCAGCAGGACGAAGCGCCGCTCGTCCTTCAGCCAGGCGCAGTCCCGCACCGCCACCAGGGCGTCCTGGATGGCGGCCGAGATCACGGCGAGGTCCTCGGCGTCGACCGCCGACAGCTTCAGCTTCTCCATTCGGGGAATGGATACAGGCTCCCGGCGGACCGGATCAATAGGCGCGGTCAGCCGGTCGGCGCCGCCGGCCAGCGCACGGGGATGCGCAGATAGCTGACGCCGTTGGCATCCGGCGGCGGCAGATGGCCGGCCCGGATGTTCACCTGCACCGAGGGCAGCAGCAGGACCGGGGCGGCAAGTGTGGCGTCGCGTGCCTGTCGCATCGTCACGAAGGCCTGCTCGTCGACGCCGTCGCGCACATGCACGTTGGCCGCGCGTTCGGCCGCCACCGTCGTCTCCCAGGCGTATCGATCCCGTCCCGGCGCCTTGTAGTCGTGGCACATGAACAACCTGGTCTCGGGCGGCAGCGCGAGGAGCCGCCGGATCGAACGATAGAGCTGCGCCGCGTCGCCGCCGGGAAAGTCGGCGCGCGCGGTGCCGTAGTCGGGCATGAAGATCGTGTCGCCCACGAACACCGCGTCGGCGATCCGGTAGGCGACGTCGGCCGGCGTATGCCCCGGCAGGTGCATGATCTCGATGTCGAGGCTGCCGAGCGGCAGCTTCTCGCCGTCGCGCACGAGGCGATCGAACTCGCGCCCGTCGCCGCTGACGTCGGCCGCGTTGAAGAACGGCTTGAAGATCTCCTGCACCTTGGCGATGTGCTCGCCGATCACCGTGCGGGCCCCCGTCTTCGCGCGAATATGCGCGGCGGCCGAAAGATGGTCGGCATGGGCATGCGTCTCGAGGATCCAGTCGATCTGCAGGCCGCGCTCGGCGGCCCGCGCCAGCACCTTGTCGGCCGAGCTTGTGGAGGCCTTTCCCGACCGGTGGTCGTAGTCGAGGACGGGGTCGACGATCGCGGCCCGCCGCGCGGCCGGATCGCTCACGAGGTAGGTCACGGTGAAAGTGGCCTCGTCGAAGAAGGAATCGATGGCGAGGTTCGCGGGCATGCCTGTTCTCCGATGATGTCTTGACACATATATTAGCTATTACTAATTAAGCTATGCGAAAAGCATTGGATGCGACATGACGACCCGCACGATCCGCCCGCGACTGGATACCCGCTCCCTGCAGGCCAAGGCCGGCGAGGTTGCCGACTTGCTGCGTACCATCGGCAATGACCGGCGGCTGCTGATCCTCTGTCGGCTTGTCGAGTGCGGCGAAGCCACGGTCGGCGATCTTGCCGACGACGTCGGCCTCTCCCAATCGGCGTTGTCGCAGCACCTCGCGCGCCTGCGTGAGGAAGGCATCGTCGCCTTCAGGCGCGAGTCGCAGACGATCTGGTACCGCATCGCCGACGCCCGGGTGGAAGCCCTGCTTGCCGCCCTCCACCGGCTCTACTGCAACTAGAAGGAAGACCGATGACGCTGCAGACCATCACGCCCGCGCATGCCAAGCGACTGATCGATGACGGCGCACTGCTGATCGATGTTCGCGAGGCCGACGAACATGCCCGCGAGCGCGTCCCCGGCGCGCGCAACCATCCGCTCTCTCGGCTTGCCGCCATTCGCGCCGAAGGCGCGCAGATCGTCATCTTCCATTGCCGGTCGGGTGCGCGGACCGCCGCGAATGCCAGCCGCCTCGCCGCGGCGTCGGATTGCGAGGCCTATGTGCTCGAGGGCGGCCTCGACGAATGGAAGAAGGCGGGTCTGCCGGTCGCCGTGAACCGGCGCGAGCCGATCGAGATCATGCGGCAGGTGCAGATCACCGCCGGCAGCCTGGTGGTGCTGGGCGTCGTCCTCGGAGTCTGGCTGGCGCCGGCATTCCTCGCGCTGCCGGCCTTCATCGGTGCGGGCCTCGCTTTTGCCGGTGTCAGCGGCTGGTGCGGGATGGCCAAGCTGCTGGCGCTGATGCCGTGGAACCGGCGCAGCCTGAAGGTGGCCGCCGCCTCGTGATGCCGTTGCTGCCCGCAGGACTGGCGCTCGGATCGGGCGGCCTGATCGGGCTGGTGCTCGGCCTGATCGGCGGCGGCGGTTCCATCCTCGCCGTGCCGCTGCTTGTCTATGTCGTGGGTGTCGAACCTCCCCATGTCGCCATCGGCACTGCGGCGCTTGGCGTGGCGGCGAATGCGATCGCCGGCCTCGGCCTGCACGCCCGCCATGCCCAGGTGCGCTGGCCGTGCGCGATCGTCTTCAGCATTGCCGGCGTCGCGGGCGCATTGACCGGCGCGGAGGTCGGCAAGGCGATCGACGGCCACCGCCTTCTCGCCCTGTTCGGCCTGCTCATGGTTGTGGTCGGCGTGATGATGGTGCGCGCCAAGCCCCGAGGCGAAGGCGGTTCGCCGTGGCTCACGCGCGAGAGCGCGCCGTGGCTGCTGCCGCGGCTCGGCCTGATGGGCCTCGCCATCGGCCTGCTGTCGGGCTTCTTCGGCATCGGCGGTGGGTTCCTGATCGTGCCGGGCCTGATGCTGGCGGCGCGCATGGACATCGCCGAGGCGACCGTGGCGTCGCTGGTCGCCGTCGCCGCCTTCGGGCTGGCGTCGGCATCGAGCTACGCGTGGTCCGGCCTGGTGGACTGGAAGATCGCCGGACTGTTGATCGCGGGTGGTGCCGCAGGCTCTCTCGTCGGCACCCGGCTGAACGCCGTTCTGGCCGGCCGCAAACGTCTCCTCACGGTTCTCTTCGCGGGCTTCGTCATCGCGGCCGGCCTCTACGTCACCGGCCGCGGCGTACTCGCTGAAATCGGCTGAACGCTCAGCCCTTCAGCCGCTCGATGTCCGCCCCACAGGCGGCAAGCTTCTCTTCCAGGCGCTCGTAGCCGCGATCGAGGTGGTAGACGCGGTGAAGGGTCGTGTCGCCCTCGGCAGCGAGGCCGGCGATGGCGAGCGACACCGACGCGCGCAGGTCGGTCGCCATGACGTCGGCGCCGCGCAGCATCGGCACGCCGCGCACCAGCGCGGACTCGTGATGGATGGTGACGTTGGCGCCCATGCGCGCCAGTTCGGGCACGTGCATGAAGCGGCTCTCGAAGATCGTTTCGGTGATCATCGAGGCGCCCTCGGCGCGGGTCATCAGCGCCATCATCTGGGCCTGAAGATCGGTCGGAAAGCCGGGATACGGCTCGGTCATCACGTCGACGCCGTGCAGTCCGTTGGCCCGGCTGACGCGGAAGCCGCGGTTGGTCTTGTCGAGCACGACGCCGGCTGCCCGCAGCGTCTGCGCCGCCGCCTCCATCAGGTCGAGCCTGCCGCCGACCAGTTCGACGTCGCCCGCCGTCATCGCCACCGCCATGGCGTAGGTGCCGGTCTCGATGCGGTCAGGCACCACGCTGTGCGTCGCGGACTTGAGCTGCTCGACGCCTTCGATGGTGAGCGTCTCGGTGCCGACGCCGGCGATGGGCACGCCCATCCGGGTGAGGCACTCGGCGAGATCGACGATCTCGGGTTCGCGCGCGGCATTCGCCAGCACCGTCGTGCCCCTGGCGAGCGATGCGGCCATCATCAGGTTCTCGGTGGCGCCCACAGAGACCTTCGGGAAAGTATAGTGCGCACCTTTCAGTCCCCTGGGGGCGCGCGCGACCATGTAGCCGCCGTCGATGTCGATTTCCGCGCCCATCGCCTTGAGACCCGCGATGTGCAGATCGACAGGGCGCGCGCCGATAGCGCAGCCTCCGGGCAGCGACACGCGGGCCTCGCCCTCGCGCGCCAGCAGCGGCCCCAGCACCAGCACCGAGGCGCGCATCTTGCGCACGATGTCGTAAGGCGCCGTCGTCGAGGTGATCTTGCCGGCGCGCAGCGTGAGCGTGGTGCCGTGGCTGTGGCCGTTCTCGCCGGGCGCCGCCTGGATCTCGACGCCATGCTGTTCCAGGAGCTGGATCATCGTCGTGATGTCGGCGAGCCGCGGCACGTTCTTCAGCGTCAGCGGCTTGTCGCTCAGCATCGCCGCCGCCATCACCGGCAGGCAGGCGTTCTTCGAGCCGGAAACCACGATCTCGCCCTTGAGCTGGCGACCGCCTCTGATTCGGATGCGATCCATGAGAGGGGGTCTCCTCAGATCTTCGGAAGGGTGACACCGCGCTGGCCCTGGTATTTTCCGGCCTTGTCGCGGTAGGAGACCTCGCAGGGTTCGTTGCCCTGGAGGAAGAGGAACTGGCAGGCGCCTTCGTTGGCGTAGATCTTGGCGGGCAGCGGCGTCGTGTTGGAGAACTCGAGCGTCACGTGGCCCTCCCACTCCGGCTCGAGCGGCGTGACGTTCACGATGATGCCGCAGCGCGCATAGGTCGACTTGCCGACGCAGATCACCAGCACATCGCGCGGGATGCGGAAATACTCGACCGTGCGCGCCAGCGCGAACGAATTGGGCGGGATGATGCAGACGTCGGCGGTGCGGTCGACGAAGGAGTTGGCCGCGAAGTTCTTGGGGTCGACGACCGCCGAATCGACGTTGGTGAAGATCTTGAAATCGGTGCCGACACGGGCATCGTAGCCGTAGGACGACAGCCCGTAGGAGATGACGCCCTCGCGCTTCTGGGCGTCGACGAAGGGCTCGATCATGCCCTTCTCCTGCGCCATGCGGCGGATCCAGCGGTCGGAAAGAATGCTCATGCTGGGGCGCTTCTAGACGACGGCGGCGCCCGGCTCAACCGCCGGTCCTGTCGGCATCCACCGGCTTCCCGACGTCGCCCTTGGCCTTCGATTGCGATCGCGCCTGCGCCTTGCGCCGCTTGAGGTTTTCCCGCAAGGCGGCGGCAAGTCTTTCATTTCGGTCGTCCTTCTCCGGGATGGGCTTCGAGGGGGCCGTCATGGCGGCAGGATACACCATCGACCGGCACCCTGCGCATCCCCCGTAGGCGGCTCCGGCCCCCGCCCTGTCGCACTAGGCGCGCAGGGTCCGCGTGAAGGCGAGATCCTTCTCCCGCTCCAGCGACCACAGCCTGGCCAGCAGCCTGGCCGCGCCGGCCTCGCCGATCACTGGCGTCGCGAGTTCGTTGAACTTGGCCTCGAGCTGCTTGTCCGACAGCGGCAGGTCGGGATCGCCGACACGGTGCGGCTGGAAATGCTCCAGAACGCGGCCATCCCCCAGATCGACCCTGAGTCTTGCCGCCCGCTGGCGCGGGAAGAGCTTGTCGATTTCGGGATCGAGGCCGACCTCCACGCGCGCCATCAGGTCGCCGACGCGGGCGTCGGTCAGGCGCTGCGGTGTGTAGGCATCGAGGCGGATGCTGCCGTGGACCAGCGCGCTCGCGACCAGGAACGGCAGGCTGAACTTGGCCGCGGCCGGCGTGGCATGGAGATGGTTGCCCGTGACATCGACGGTCGCCGAGTAGCCGCCGACCTTGATCGAGGCGATGTCCGAGGCGGCGAACCCGTATGCCGCCTGCAGCGCCAGGGCGCCGTCGATGGCGGCAAAGGCATGGCCGCAGCAGCCGTGGTTCTTCACGGTGATGCGCTGCGTGTTGTAGACGCGGCCGAGATCGGCGGTCGCGCCCGCCCAGTCGGGCCGGTTGCTCATCGCCTCGCCCATGCCGCCCGGAGCGTCGAGGATCGCCGGTGCGCCCAGCAGCCCATGCCTGGCCGACAGCGCCGCCAGGACGCCGGCATCGGCGGCGTGGCCGGCATGCAGCGGCTTGGAGAGCGAATCGCCGCGGAAGGCCTGTTGCAGTCCGGCGGCGAAAGTCGCGACGGACGCCAGTGCATGCATGTGCTGCAGGGCATCGAGCCCGGCGAGCAGGCCTGCCGCTGCCGCCGCACCGAACGGCCCGATCGTGCCGGTGTTGTGCCAGTACTTGTAGTGGGCCCGCCCCATGGCAGCGCCGATACGGGTGGAGACCTCGTAGCCCGCGATGACGGCCCGCAGGAAGCCGTCGCCGGAGGCGCCGCGCGCCTGCCCGACGGCCAGCGCCGCGGCGATCGTCGGGCTGCCGGGGTGGTAGATGGCGGGCGCGTAGATGTCGTCGAATTCGACGGTGTGCGAGGCCGTGCCGTTGATCAGGGCGGCCGTCCGTACCGCGGCCTTGCGGCCCAGCATCAGGGTGGCCTCGCCGCGGTCGAGCTCGTCGGCCAGCGCCTTCTCGAGCATCGTCGCCGGCGCCTCGACCGCGCCCGGCAGCGTGGTCGCATACCAGTCGATGACGCAGCGCTTGGCAGCGTGCATCACCTCGGCCGGCAGGTCGGCATGCGCGACCGAGGCGGCGTATTCGCCGAAGCGTTCCGTGGCTGCCATGTCGACGGACGGGATCTGAGTGTCAGGCATGCGCCATTCTCCATCGACAGTGCGGCTGCCGCAACGATAGCCTGCCTTCAGTGCTTACCTTCACCTATGTCTGGCCCTACATGGGCATGGGCGCCGCCTTGCTGCTGGCGCTGCTGCTCATGACCGATCTTCTGCGCAGCGACCGTAGCGTCTCGCGCTGGCAGGATCTCGTCTGGCTCGCCTGGGCCGGCATGCTGGTTTACCTCGTGCACCAGTTCGAGGAGCACGGCATCGATGCCGAAGGCCACCGCTACGCCTTCCGCGGTTTCCTGTGCGCCAGCCTGGGCTTCGCCGATCCGAAGACCTGCCTCGTCCCCTACTCCTTCATCACGTCGGTGAATGTCGCCGCGGTGTGGCTGGCCGGGCCGGCAGCGGCACTGCTCGGGCGGCGCTGGCCGGCGATCGCCCTCAGCTACTTCTCCATCCCCTTCGTGAACCTGTTCGCCCATGTCGGCCCGAGCCTGGCCAAGGGCGCCTACAATCCCGGCGAGGCGACGGCCATCGTGCTCTTCCTGCCGCTGTCGCTCTGGGCGTTCCACGTGGCGCTCGCGCGCTATCGGCTGGGCTGGCGCGCCGTCGGCGCCACGGTCGCGGCCGGCATCGTGCTGCATGCCGTCCTCCTGGGATCGCTGATCGCCTTCCTCCGAGGACTGATCGGCAGTGGCGTGCTGGACGTGATCCAATATCTCAACCCGGCGATCGCCGGCCTGATCGTCTACCTCGCGACCCGGCCGCGGAAAGCCTAGGCCGCCAGCTTCTTCGCCATCTCCGCCGGCACACGCACAGGCATGTCCAGGAGCATCTGGGCGAAGGCCTTGGCCAACGGATCGGCCTTGAGCGAGGCCATGCCGCCGCCGCCCAGCGCCTGGCGCAGCAGGAAATTGAATCCGTTGATGCCCGGCAACCGCCAGCGTGTGACGGAACCGTTGATCCGATGGGCGAAGTATTTCGCCACTGCCTCCTCCGTCACTTCGGCGTCGAGGATCGGCTGATACTCGGGCCTCCTGGCGAAGATGCCGATGTTGGCGTTGTCGCCCTTGTCGCCCGAGCGGCCATAGGCCAGTGCCACCAGCGGCACTGTTTCGGTGGCCCCTGTCAGCGGCTTTGCCGGCGGCGCCTCGACGGGCAGCGACCCGGCATCGAAGCCGCCGCTGCGGGCGCCTTCCTGCAGGGCGATCCGGTGGCCGGCGATGTCGACCGTCACCGGCACCGTGGTCTTGGGCACCAGGCAGGAGAACATGCGGATCACCGGCGAGGGCGAGGCGCGGCCGGCGCCGAAGCTGCCGGTCATGCCGACGACTCCGCCGGTCGACATCGGTGCGATCTCGCGGCCGAGCAGCGACAGCGCCTCCTTCTGGTCGTGCTTGGCGGCGATCTTCACGACCACCTCGCGGCTGTCCTGCGCGCGCGCATGTGGTCCGTAGGTCGCCTCGCTGCCGATCACTTCGATGCTGACGTCGCGATAGTCGGCCATGCCCTTCTCGGCGAACAGGCGGCGCGTCTTCTTGATGATCGCCTCGGCGCTGTGGCGGCCCTTGGCCGCCGCCTCGCGGCCCCCCAGCATGAAGATCGAGCTGAACTTGAAGCCGTCCGGCCAGGTGGTCGAGACCTTGTAGGTGTCGGTCGGCGGCCGGCCCCTGGCGCCGCTCACGCGGACTCGATCCTTGCCGACCTGCTCGTAGGTCGCGTTCGTGAAGTCGCAGACGACGTCGGGCACCATGTAGGCGCGCGGATCGCCGATCTCGTAGAGCATCTGCTCGGCCACCGTCGCCGTCGTGATCAGGCCACCGGTACTGTCGGGCTTGGAGAGCACGAAGCTGCCGTCGGCCGAGACCTCGGCGATCGGAAAGCCCATGTTGTCGTAGTCCGGCACCAGCCGCCAATCGGTGAAATTGCCGCCGTTGCACTGGGCGCCGCACTCGATGATGTGGCCGCACAGGGTGCCAGCGGCCAGCCGGTCGAGATCCTCAGGGCTCCAGTCGAAAGCGTGGATCAGCGCGCCCAGCGTCACCGCCGAGTCGACGCAGCGGCCGGTGATCACCACGTCGGCGCCCTCTGCCAGCGCGCGGGCGATCGGAAATCCGCCGAGATAGGCATTCATGCTCACAATCTTCGCCGGCAGCTCCGCACCGGTGTCCATCTCCCGGATGCCGCCCGCCCGGAACTCCTCGGCGCGCGGCAGGATATCGTCGCCCAGCACGACGGCGACCTTGAGCGTCACCCCCGCCGCCTCGCAGGCCTTCAGCACCGCCTCGCGGCAGGCCAGCGGGTTGACGCCGCCGGCATTGGTCACGACCTTGATCTTCTTCTCGGCGATCTCGCGCGCGAGCGGAGCCATGACCGCCGTGACGAAGTCCACGGCATAACCCGCCTGCGGATTGCGCAGCTTCTGCGCTGCCATGATCGACATGGTGACCTCGGCGAGATAGTCGCTCACCAGGTAGTCGACGTTGCCATGCCGCACGAGCTGCACGGCGGCCGTCTCGGTGTCGCCCCAGAAACCCGAATGGCAGCCAATGCGCACCGTCCTGCCAGTCATCGTCGTTCCTCCCGATATCACCGCCTCTTCTTAGCGTTTCCGCGGCGGGGACCGGAAGCGGTGCGGCCGCAAGCCAGCCGCTGTGCGACGCCGTCCAGGAACATCGCGAGATTGGACTCGAACTGATGTTGCGCATGGTCCGGCCCGAGCCATCTGACGGCACGCGCCACATTGGGCAGGCGTGTCGCATCGATCGCGCCCGGCGCCACCGTGGTGTGCCGCACGGCGATGCGGGCGAGACCGGCGCCATTGGCGAACGCGCCGAGCCCGCGAAAGATGTCGGCCGCGAGCAACGGCGACGCGCCCGCCCCGATCAGCTCCGCCATCTGGCGCTCGACGAAGGCGAAGGCCGCTGCTGTGTTGAACCGGCGGGTCGCCAGCAGCGGAAACGCCCCGGGATGGTCGTCGGAGAGCGCCACATAGCGGCGCACGACCTCTCCCAGCCAGGCGACGATATCGCGCGAGGCGCCCGGCAACTCGACCTCGGCGATCAGCCGCTCGGTCACGGCGTCGAGCAGCGCCGAGCGGTTCGGAAAGTGGTGGTAGAGCGCCATCGCCTCGACACCGAGCGCCTCGCCGAGGCGCCGCATGCTGAGCGCTTCCAATCCGTCGCGATCGATGAGCCGCAGGGCCTCTGCGGCGATGACGTCGGGCGACAGCCGGGCTTTGGGACGAGGTCGCATGTTTGTTACTTTACATCGTAAGGCCGCATGAGCAAATTCCCTTACATTGTAAGGCCAGTGGGAAACGAACCATGTCGACCGATGAATCGCGCGTGGCGGAGCAAGTCGAGGCCGCAGGCTGGGCCGATCTGATGCGCGCCTGTCCGGCCGGTCTGGCGCAGGGGCTGGGCCTCTCCGTCGACCAGCAGGCGGAAGCCATCACGTCGATCGCCAGCCGCGTTCCGCCACCGATCTTCAATCGCTCCTGCGGCTGGCGGACCGAAGGCGATTGGACGGCGGCACTCGACCGTCATCGGCGAAGCGGCGCCGCCGAATTCTTCCTCCAGCCCCTTCCCGACGCAGGACCGACCTTCGCCGGGTGGGCCCGGGCGCAGGGGCTGGTGCATCGCAGCCGCTGGGCCAAGATGATTCGCGACTGCGCCACGCCGGCGGAAGCCCGGACCGACCTCACCATCACCGAAGCCGGCACGAAACACGCCGATGCCTTTGCCGCCGTCGTGCTCGGCGGCTTCGGCATGCCACCGTTGCTCGCGCCATGGCTCGTGGCGCTTGCCGCCCGCCCCGGGTGGCGCAGCTATGTCGGCTGGGATGGCAACACGGCGGTAGCGGCCGCCGCCCTTCGCATCGACGGCGGCACCGCCTGGTGCGGCCTCGGTGCGACATTGCCCGATCATCGCGGACGCGGCGGACAAAGCGCCATGTTCGCGCGCCGCATCGCCGATGCAGCCGCGGCCGGCTGCCATGTCGTCGTCACCGAAACCGGCGAGGACACGGAAGCCGCTCCCAACCCTTCCTACCGCAATATGGTTCGCACGGGCTTCAGGCTGGCGCACTTCCGCGACAACTGGGGACCGCCGAAGGTCTAGCCCTCCGGCTGGATGCCGGCCTCGCGGGCAAGCCGCAGCCATTTCTCGAGCTCGGCCTGCTGGAAGGTCGCGAGATCTTCCGGTGTGCCGAGCTTCAGGATGACGTTGATGTCCCTCATGCGCTGCTGCATCTCCGGCTTGGAGTATTCCTCGCGGATGATGGCGTTCAGCCTGTCGACGATCGGCCGCGGCGTCTTGGCCGGCGCGAACACGGCGTACCAGCCGTCGAGATCGAAGGGGATGCCCTGTTCGCGCAGGGTCTGAAGATCGGGCAGGTTCGGCGAGCGCTGGCTGGAGATCGAGGTGATCGCCTTGACGCGCCCGGCCTTGATGTGCGGCAGCACCGTGCCGACGTCGGCGAAGAGGTACTGCACCGTGCCGCCCAGCAGGTCGTTGAGCGCCGGCGGGACGCTCTTGTAGGGCACATGCAGCACGTCGATGCCGGCCAGGCGCTTCAGCGTCTCGCCGGCGATCACGCCGGTCGAGTTGCCGCTGCCATACGACAGCTTGCCCGGATTGGCCTTGGCATAGGCCACCAGCTCCTTGACGTTGTTGAACGGCGCATCGGGGGTGGCGACCATCACGAACGGAACGAGGCCGATCAGGCCGACCGGTTCGAAATCCCTCACCGGGTCGTACGGCATGTTCCTGACCAGTGCCGGCGCCGCCGCATGCGAGGTGTTGGAGGTGAACATCAAGGTCTGGCCGTCCGGCGCGGCGCGCGCCACGAAAGCGCCGGCGATCGTGCCGTTGCCGCCGGGCTTGTTGTCGACCGTCACCGGCTGACCGACCTGGGCCGCAAGCTTTTCGGCAAAGAGGCGCGCCATCGTGTCGGTACCGCTGCCGGCGCCGAACAGGATCACGATGCTGATCGGCCTGGTGGGCCATGCCGCCTGCGCCAGCGCCGCCGCCGGCACCGCAGGGCCCGAGGCTGCAAGAGCCGCCGATGAGAACAGGAAGCGCCGCCGGTCGATCATGGATCTCCCTCCCCGGGCCTAGCGTCTCTTGCGGTTGACGAACGCCGCCATGCGCTCGATGTGCTCGCCGTCGGCGACGGACTGCGCAAAGGCGTCGATGCCGGCCTGCACCGCCTCGTCGAGCGGCAACCGCTCCCAGCGCCGCATCAGCCGCTTCTGCGCCCGCACGGCGAGCGGCGTCGCCTCGACGATGGAGTGGACGCAGCGCTCGACCGCTTCAGCGATCTTCGCGGCCGGCACGACCTCCTCGACCATGCCCCAGGCTTCGGCCTTGCGGGCGTCGATGTTCTCGGCCGTGAGCAGCATCCACGAGGTGCGGCCCCAGCCGATCAGGCGCGGCAGCAGCGCCGCCTCGACCACCGACGGAACGCCCACTTTGACCTCGGGCATGCCGAAATGGGCGCTGTCGGTGGCGATCCTCATGTCGCAGGCCGCCGCCACCTCGAGACCGGCGCCGAGCGTGTAGCCCTCCATGCGGCAGATCACCGGCACGGGACAATCGCGGATCGACTGACAGAGCTTGTGCACCATGGTGATGAAGGCGCGCCCGTCCTCGGAGTTCCTCATGCCGGCCATGTGGTTGATGTCGGCGCCGCCGATGAAGGCCCTGCCGCCCGCTCCGGAGAACACGATGACCCGTAGATCCTCTTCGCGCGCCAGCGCATGGAATGTTTCGGTGAGATCGTGCAGCGCCGGCGGGTTGAGCACGTTGAGACGGCGCGCATTGTCGAACACCAGATGGGCCACCGTGCCGGAGCCGCGTCGCTCCCGCCTCACCTCGATCCTATGGGCGGCTTCCGCCATGATGTTTCGCTCCGTGGCCCTTTGTGATCGCTCGAATTTCCCCTATTAGAACCCGCCAACGACGCTTCACAAGGCCCAATGCCCGACACCCATCCCGACCTCGCCTCCTGGGGCATCGACCTCTCCCGCTACACGGTGTTCGTGCCGCCCGACCCCTTCGAGGATCATGTCGGGCCGTTCTACTTCCAGCTCGAAGGCGATGCGCGCGAGGCCGACACGGTCCATTGCGTGCTGCCGACCCTGCCGCGGCACGGCAACTACAAGGGCGGCGTGCACGGCGGCGGCATCCTGACCTTCGCCGACTACGCGCTCTGCCTGGTGGCGGGCCGCGCCGCCGATGGCGGCACCAACACCTCCTTCGCCATGACGGTCAGCATCGCCGTCGAGTTCCTGGCCGGCGCCCGCATCGGCCCACCGCTGGAAGCGCGTGGCGAGCCGCTGCAGGTCACGGGACGCCTCGCCTTCGCGCGCGGCTCGATCACCCAGGAGGGCCGCACCATCGCGCTGTGGTCGGGCGTCTGCCGCCATGTGGCGCGCGCCAGGGCGATGGCCCGCAAGGAGGAGCGGGCGCCGGCCCGCGCCGCGCTGCCCCAGCAGTCCGTCCCGGAAGGCTTCGAACCGTTCAAGGCGAGCCCCTATTCGACCCACATCGGTCCGGCGTTCGTGCGCCGCGAGAAGGACGGCGCCACGCTGGTGCAGCCCACGCTCGCGCGCATGTGCAATTCAGGCGGCGCCCTGCACGGCGGCTATCTGATGAGCTTTGCCGACACCGCGGTGACGCGCGCCGCCGCGCTCGTCACCGACATGGCGCCGTCCACCGTCTCCTTTGCCGCGGAGTTCCTGTCGGCCGGCGACATCTCCGCACCGCTCGTCTCGCGTGTCGAGGTGCCGAGGCATGGCAGGTCGATGGCTTTCCTGCGCGGCCTGCTGGAGCAGAACGGCCGAGCCCTGCTCTCCTGCTCGGCCACCGTGATGCTGAAGTCGCGCGGCTAGTCGGCGACGCCCGCCTGGCGGGCGACACGCTTGACCTCGAGGCTGAACATCTCATGCAGCCGGCGCACGGTCGGCAGATCCTCCGCCTTGGCCGCGCGCTCCACCGCCTCGGCCACCTGACGCAGCGCCGCCGCGCCGATCATGCCCGACGCGCCCTTGAGGCGATGGGCTGCCCGGGCGATCGCGACCAGATCGTCGGTGTTCCTGATCTCGCGCTCGGCGACGCGCGCGGTGTCGAGGAACTCGCGCTCGACTTCGGAGAGCGTGTCGGGATCGTCGCCGAACAACTCGACCAGCTTGTCTCGATCGTATGCCTGCGTCATGGGGCGATGCTCATGTCGTCCGCTCCGGGGCCTTCAGCCAGACGTCGAGGGTGGCGCGCAGCTGCTCGATGCCGATCGGCTTGGTGATGAAACCGTCCATGCCCGCCATCCGGCTGCGCTCCACCTGCTCCTCGTGCGTGCTGGCGGTCACGGCAAGGATGGGGATGCGCTTCTGTCCTACGGCCGCCTCGCTCTCGCGGATGCGCTGCGCCAGCTCGAAGCCGTCCATGGTCGGCATCTGCAGGTCGGCCAGCAGGAGGTCGTAGCCGCCCTTGCGCCAGAGCTGCAACGCCTCCTCGCCGCTGGCCGCCACGTCGGTCGAGGCGCCGGCGAGCTCGAGCTGGCGGGCCAGGATCTTGCGGTTGACCGAGTTGTCGTCCACCACCAGCACGCGGCCGTTCAGCCGCTCGGCCGGAACCGGCGCACTTGGAGCCTCGGACAGCGCGCTCGCCCGGCCGGCGGCGCGGGCGACGGCACGAACCAGACTGTCGCGGCGCCACGGGCGCTTGATCTCGGTCAGCGCCACCCGGACATCGCTTCGCTCGATGCCGACCTCCATCGCGTCGGAAACGACGACGTCCACCTCGGCGCCGGCGTCGCGCAGGTAGCGCGCGATCGCCTGACCTTCCTCGGGATCGGGGACCGACAGCACGAGCTTCAGGTCGCGAAGCGGCAACTCGGCGGTCGCGGACCCGGCGGGACGCGCGACGCCCAATCTGACGGTCACCGAGAAGGTCGACCCGGCGCCCGGCTCGCTGTCGACCGCGGCGGCACCCTGCATCGCCTCGGCGAGACGACGCACGATCGAAAGTCCGAGGCCGCTGCCGCCGAAGCGGCGCGTGGTCGAGCTGTCGGCCTGCACGAAGGGCTGGAACAGCCGGTCGCGCTGCTCGGCGGTAAGGCCGATGCCGGTGTCATGTACCTTGATCCTGACTGTGAGGCTGTCGTCGGCATCGGCGCTGGCAACCCGCTCCAGGACCAGGCGGACCGTCCCTTTCTCGGTGAACTTGATGGCGTTGCCGACGAGGTTGAACAGAATCTGCTGCAGGCGCAGCGGATCGCCGATCACGCGCTCGGGCATGTCGGGCGCCACGTAGGCGGAAAGCGCGAGGCCCTTCTCGGCGGCCCTGGCCGCCAGCGTCTCGGCGGCGCCCTCGACCAGTTCGACGGTCGAGAGTTCCAGCTGCTCGAGGTCGAGGCGGCCGGCCTCGATCTTCGAGAAGTCGAGGATGTCGTCGATGATGCGCAGCAGCGACGACGCCGAGTAGCGCACCGTGCCCAGCGCCTCACGCTGCTCCACCGACAGCGGCGAGCGTTCGAGCACGTCGATCATGCCCAGGACGCCGTTCATCGGCGTGCGGATCTCGTGGCTCATCGTGGCGAGGAAGGTCGACTTGGCCTGGTTGGCGTTCTCCGCCTCGCGCTGCGCGGCAAGGGCGGCATCCCGCGCCAGGCGCGCCTCGTCGTAGGCGATCTGCAGGCGGCGGGCGAGGTCCTCCTTCTGGTAGGCGAGCGCGATGTTGTCGTACTGCCAGCGATGGACGTCGCGCACATAGGCCATGAGATGGCCGACATAGGCGCCGCCGGCGATGCCGACGAGCTGATAGAAGGGGTCGGCCGAGGTCAGCAGCACCAGCAGGAGCGGCGCCGTCGTGGCGACGGCGAAGGTATAGAAGGTCGGCGGGTGCGCCGACCGGATGGGCACCGCCGTGGTGATGGTGGCCAGCAGCACGAGTCCCAGCAGCATGCGCTGCAGCTCGAAATCCTTCGACGCCAGCATGAAGCCCGCCCAGCCCCAGCACGCTCCCGCCAGCAGCGACAGACCGGCGAACCACCAGCCCCAGCGCACGGTCTCGTCGTCGCCCGGATCGGCGCGGGCGAAACCGTGGCGCAGGACGTCGAAGCTCACCGTCACGGCAAGATGGGCGACGAACGGGCCGACCAGTTCGATGAGATCGATCTGCCGCCAGTAGATGGCGGCGATCACCGGCCACAGCACGAACGAGAAGTAGCGGGACTGCGCCGACCCCTCGAACAGGCGGCGGATCAGCTCGGCGCGGACGAAGGCGTCCTGTCGCGCCGACTGCGCCGCATCCGCCCGAGGCGACGGATCGACGGCGACGACGGTCACGCGCGCATACCCGACGGACGGCGCCGGCACGTCGCGCAACTAAGCTTTGGGGTATCGGCGGTCGGCGTGACTAGAGATAGCGATGGCATGGGCTGGCCGGTGGCGACGTGGCGGCGGGACTGTATCAAAATTATCAAGAAATGGCTATAATTCGTTGAGAAATCATGGTATTTTGACGGCATTGGAGAACATTTATTTTCGGATCAAAAGTCATGCAGCAACCGTCCATTTTGCTGGTCGAGGACGATGCGTTTCAGCGCAAGGCGGCCGAGACCTACCTCATGAACCACGATCTCAAGGTCATCGCGGTCGAGAACGGCGCCCAGATGCGCCGGCAGATTTCGCGCGCGATGCCCGATCTCGTCCTGCTCGACGTGCAGCTTCCCGGCCAGGAGGACGGCTTCACGCTGGCCCGCTGGCTGCGCGAGAGCAACACCCGCGTCGGCATCATCATGCTGACGGCGGCCGGCGATTCGGTCGACAAGGTGCTGGGCCTCGAGAGCGGCGCCGACGACTATGTCGCCAAGCCCTACGAGCCGCGCGAGCTGCTGGCCCGCTGCAAGAGCGTGCTGCGTCGCTCCGTCGCCAAGTCGACGCCGTCGCGCCTGGAACGGGTGCGCATGGGCCAGCACACGCTCGACCTCTCCAAACGCCAGCTCCTCGACGACACCAGCCACGACGTGCCGCTGACCTCGGGCGAGTTCGACATCCTGAAGATCTTCGCCGAGAACCCCAACCGGCCGCTGTCGCGCGACTGGCTGCTGGAGACGACCAGCCACAGGAGCCGCGATCCGTTCGACCGGGCGATCGACCTCAGGATCACCCGGATACGGCGCAAGATCGAACCGGCCCCGGAGAAGCCGACCGTCATTCGCACCGTGCGCGGCGTCGGCTATATGTTCGTGCCGCCCGCCGAATAGCCGCTATAAGAGCGGGCTCCGGCAGGCCGGGGATGGTCGGGGGCCCGTAGTTCAGCGGTTAGAACGAGCCGCTCATAACGGTTATGTCGCAGGTTCGAATCCTGCCGGGCCTACCAACCACTCGTCGCCGCTAACTCCGGCGACGGGCGGTCAGCCAAAAACACCGCATAATTCGGCACTTCTTGGATCCGGAGTGACACCAGAGACCGATGCCTTTGGCGGAATTCCAGGCAAATAGAGCGATTTGGGCCGAAAGTCTCCGGGCGCCTTTTTCCCAGACGTCACTCTGCGATCATGAACTTGAATGGGACCATCAGAGACGCGCCGCCGGAGTCCAGAACTGGCACGCCTCGTTCTGGAATTCCCGATTGTTATTTAATGAAGGCCGAGGATTAACCGACGTCAGAGCCTGTCAATCTGCTGGGTCCAGTCGGCCGGTATTCCCTGGCGCATCCGAACCATAAGTGGGCCACGTAGCTGGCGCCGCCCGTCGAGCAGTTCGCGTGTCAGGCTGGGAGCCAGGAACGCAAGCGGCAGGACAGTTTGCACATAGCTCGACGTGACACCGGCCTTTTTGGCAATGGCTCGATACGACATTGCCTCGCCCTGCTCCATCCAGCTGCGCCACCTATGCGCCCGACCGAGCGCCCTCACCAATGCCGGATTGGGACCGGCCGAACCGTCATCGAGGATCCTGGCCCGATTACGATGCGCCAGTTTTGCCATCACGAAGATGCTTCGAGACACCTGAATTTCTTCTGCATCCGTAGTGGCGTTATCGGCCACCGCTCTGATGATCTCGACGCGGTCGGTGTGAACAATCACGCGTTCGACGCGCTTACGTAGCGCCTCCTCAGGTGAATCTGCCTCTGCGCTGTCGGGCCCCAGCGCCTTGTACACTAGCCGCTCGATCTCCTCCGCCGGCACGCGGGCAATCGACCCGGCTCGCTCCTTCTCATTCTGCAGCAGGGCTTGGCTCACATAGTAAGGATAGCGCCGACCATGTCTCCCGACCGTATAGGTGGGGCTCATCGCATTGCCCCGGTCGTCGAACAGCCGGCCTGCCAGTGGTCGACCGCCAGGGACGATGCGCCGGCGCTCCCTTGCCGAATTCTTCGCTGCCAGAAGTTCCTGCACCCGGTCCCACAGCGCTCGGTCGACGATCGCTTGCTGCCGCCCCTGGTAGACCTGCCCCTTGTGAGCAACCTGCCCCACATAGACCGGATTGCGAAGAAGCCAGTATAGGGCACCCCGACTGAACGGTACTCCGCCCCAGGTTCGGCCTGTAGCCGAAGTCCAACGCTTACTGAGGATGCCACGCTGCCGGAGCTCGTCCTGCACTTCTGATGCCGTACCCACTCGAGCGTAGGCCTCGAATATCTCCCCGACAGTTTTTGCCTCGGCCGCGTTCACGACCAACTCGCGATCTTTGACGTCGTAGCCGAGTGGCAACGAACCTCCCATCCACATGCCCTTACGCTTCGACGCAGCGATCTTGTCACGGATGCGCTCGCCCGTTACCTCGCGCTCGAACTGCGCAAACGACAACAGCACGTTCAGGGTCAGCCGCCCCATCGAGGTCGTCGTATTGAACTGCTGCGTGATCGACACGAAGCTGGCCCCCTGGCTGTCCAGCGTCTCCACTATCCGGGCAAAATCGGCGAGCGAACGGGTCAGCCGGTCGACCTTGTAGACTACGATCACATTGATTCGCCCGGCAGCCACCTCGGCCAGCAACCTCTGCAGCGCCGGCCGCTCCATGGAGCCTCCCGACAAGCCGCCATCGTCATAGGCCGTCTTCCGCCGCAGCATGCTTGCGAGCTGGCTTAACTTGGTCTTCGTCCCAGCAGCAGATTTTGCGATCGATTTACGCTTCTTGTTGCCAGGACCGGTCGTTGCTTTTTGCTTCGTCATCGTAGGCTCCATGCTTTTTTGCCGGTGCTATGCCGGCAGCACATGCATGCGTCCTTTGCCTACTTCCTCAAGCCATCCGGCGGATCATGGCATTGCGTAGATCACCGCCGAGCGATACTTCCATGACCGAGGAGCGGACCAGCCCGCGAATTGCGACTGCAGGTTCGAATCCCGTTCTCTCCGCCATTACCTCCCGAGACAACTGTCTCCGGGCCCGGTCGGGGCCGATGAAAAGTCCAGGAACCGCGGGCTTCTCCTCACAAAGCTCATGACTGCCGATCATGGTCCCAAAGTCATTTTAGTCTCTCTCAGCCCCGTTGTCTCCAAAGATCCTGACTTTGCAATTTTAGTACGGAACATTAAGTAGCTGATAGTGCTTGGTTATCTGATTGGATGAGATCCCAAGGATGCGAGCTTGAGCCCACCGTTAGCCAGGATGCATTCTCAATCCAGGTGCGCACCAATGATGGAAAGTTTGTATATCCCTTCTTCATCCGCCGTTCTTCTGGAGCGCGGTTCGAAACATCGTTGCAGTATCTCAAGGTTCGACCTGCGTTCGAATCAGAGGAATCAAGACAAGAACTGCACGACCGCCTGAAGGCCATTCCCGGCATCGAGCTCCGCACTACTAACAAGCTTACAGGATGGCCGTCGTTCCCTGTGGCAAACCTCGTCAATGACGTGGCATGGAGTGGCTTTACGGACTATGCCAAGTGGGTACTCGAGCGCGCGAAAGCGGGACGGCCAGCTGTCTGAAATCATATTCGGTCATACGCCTAGCCGCAGCGCTTTGGGAGGCCGCTCTTTCAGAGTTTCGCGCTGCGCCAGACTCCGTTTACTCTGAGACAACACGCCCATTAGCCCGTAGTCGACTGACAGGGCAGCCACCTAGGCGCGTACCACGCTCACTTGCCACTCGAACGCAAGACACGATAGGTCTGCACGATGGATGTCTTTATCGGCTTTGATTCGGCGTGGACCGATAATCCAAAAGCGCCGGGCGCGATCTCGGCCATCGCCTTGAAGAGCGGTGTGCCCGTAAGGTTCGAGGCGCCGAGGCTCGCCTCGTTCGACGATGCTCTCACTTTCATCCGCGCGCAACGTTCCGACAACGGCACAACGCTTGTTGCGCTCGACCAACCGACAATAGTGCCAAACCCAACCAGCCTGCGGCCCGTAGAGCGCACGGCCGCGTCGCTGGTTAGTTGGCTGGGCGGCGGCGTGCAGCCCTCCAACCGCGGGCGGCTAGGCATGTTCTGCGACGCCTCACCGATCTGGCGGTTTCTCGGCGCGCTCGATGCGGTGGAGCGTCCGGAGGAGGCACGCGCTGCGTCCCAAGGGCTTTTTCTGATCGAGGTGTTCCCAGCGCTGGCACTCGCTTCACTTGACCCGAGGTTCTTTGGACGGCTGGCAGCGCCGCGCTACAACCCGGACCGCAGGAAGACGTTTCGCGCCGGAGATTGGGTACGCGTAGCCGCGGTCGCCGCCGGTCATTTTCGGGCACTCGGCTGCATCCAGGCGGCGGAATGGTGCGACGATGCCAGCCTGATCGAACAGCCGCGCAAAGCGGACCAAGACAGACTAGATTCCGCGCTCTGCCTGCTAATCGCGCTGCGCTGGCGGCTACGGCCACGTGCGGAATCTTTAATGCTAGGCGACTTGGCGAGAGGCTACATGGTGATGCCCGCGAGCGCGGACGTGCGCACGCGCCTTGCGACGAAAGCTCGTGAACATGCCGTGCCGGTAGATGGCCGGCTCACTGACGAACACTCTCCGATTCACAATTAGCTACCAAGAATGGAGATCGAGATGGTGAAACCCAATTTCCTGGCCGGAGTGCCCGCAGACCATGTCCTCGACCGCCTGGCCAAGGCGGGCGGCGACGAGGTAGGCAGCGGGAAGTTCGCGAGTCCGGAAAGTTCCTCGGCGCTAGCGGTCAACACGTTCGGTTGGTTCATCGAGCGGCCCAGCCTACTGCCTGCGCTGCCGGGCATGAAGACAGGCGCCTCCCCGCTCCTAGTGGACGTAGAGTACTGCGCGCGATTTCCGTGGTCGGGCGGACGCCATCCCTGGTTAGACGCTGTGGTCGAGACGGAGTACGCGCTCATCGGCGTCGAGTCGAAACGTTTTGAGCCGTTCCGAGGCCATAAACCGCCGTCGCTTTCGAAAGCCTACGACCGGGAAGTCTGGGGAACGAACATGAAGTCGTTTGAGGCCATGCGGGACGCACTGCGCGCCGGGCGAGAGAGTTTCGAGTTTCTCGACGCGGCGCAACTTGTGAAGCACGCTTTCGGCTTGGTGACGGATGGCGCGCGTAAGCGCAAGACGCCGATGCTAGTTTACCTCTACGCCGAGCCTGCGGCACTCGGGAACCGGCCGATACCCAAGGCCGTGCAGAAAATTCTTCAGTCCAGCGATATCGAGCTCGAGCCGCTTCGCGAATGCCTAAGAGATCTTCCGGCAAGGGAATCAGGGTCGATTGAGACGCGCTTACCAGACGCTGGCCTGCCGGTACTGGGCGCGGGCTGCCTTCTATCAGGCAAGCGGCGCCTATGGCTTCCGCGACCAGCTTCAGGACGTCATGTCGTTGATGGTCACCCGCCCCGAGCTCGCGCGCGCTCACATCCTGCGCGCCGCCGGCCGTCAATTCGTCGAGGGCGATGTCCAGCATTGGTGGTTTCCGCCGGCCGGCCAGGGCGTGCGGACGCGTATCTCCGACGACCGGGCCTGGCTCGCCACGGTGGCGGCGCACTATGTCGAGACCACGGGCGATGCCGCCATCCTTGACCAGCAGGTGCCCTTCATCGAAGGCGCGGCCCTGCGGCACGGCGAGCACGATCTCTACTACCAGCCCAACGAGGCCGACGAGACCGGCTCGCTGTTCGAGCATTGCGCGCGCGGCCTCGACCTCAGCCTCGCCGTCGGCGCCCATGGCCTGCCGCTCATAGGCACCGGCGACTGGAACGACGGCATGAACATGGTGGGCGAAGCGGGGCGGGGCGAAAGCGTCTGGCTGGGCTGGTTTCTGACCGGCGTTTTGATTGCTTTGTGGTTGATCTTCTCCGTCGAAGGAGCTGACGACTATCATTTCTTCTACCTGCTATTCCTTCCAGTTAGCTGGATTGCGATGCGTACTGGATTCGCCGGCACCGCGGCTGGCGTAGGCGACGAAGAAGATCAGGAGCGCAAAATAGCCGACCGGATGCCGCGTCAGGTCAATGGACGCGGTTGCCCCTTGCGCTTGAAAAGGCGCAGAGACGATTATCAAGGGAACCAAAAACAGGGCGGCCAGCAGCCACAGCCGACCAAAACGATCCATTTACTTTCTCGCCTCCAACAAAAGCTGGACGCGAGTCTCGGCTGATAGCAGCGAACATGTAAGGGGAAACGTCGTAGGTAGTACTTCCCATCGCTCGCTTGCGGGCAATACCTACAAGCGTCTTCCAACGTGAAGGTCAACTTTGTCCAGCAACACCGGTGTTTCCTCTAACTGAGACACCACATTCTTCATGGAGAATGGTATGAACTGGCGACAAACCCGTGGCATAAGACGAGGCTGCCACATACATCTGAACAGCCGCATCCGTGAGTGAATTGGATCCACGCCTACGTGGGTTTGCCCGCGAAGTGCGAGCGGCACGCAACGTTCCTAAGTGAGACACTACGCCGAAATCCCCAAACGCACTTGGCAGCGCCGAAGCAATCATTCCCAAGACAGCACTGATGATCGTATTCTGCATTCGACGCGCTCGGGGCTGCACCGTGGGCCGTTCTGCTAGTGAAAGCTTCTTCAACATTGTTGGCGAGATTCGGGAGTGCTCATTTTTCTTTACGAGAAAGATCCCGACGGTGCTCATTCCGAATCTGACAAGTTGTCGATACCTGCGAATTGCGAGCTTGGCTGAATTAAACTCTTCTACGACAGGAAAGATGTCTTCCGTCGGCCAATGCGCCACAAGTCGAAACTTCATGAACTCATGATACGACACGCTGACCGGAAAAGAGAAGATAGCGACGGTCGAGGATCAATCAGGTGAAAGGGGGCAAAGGATAGTCAGCTCTCCGTAAGATTCGACACCTAGGACATTCCAGGATGTCGAGGGGTTTCCGTGGTGCTGTTGCTGGTAACGGGCCTACGAAGCATGACCAATGAAGACGGGTCGACGCAAATAGCGGTCGTCAACGAGCTGATCCAGCACAAACGAAGCGACTTCATCGCGGGTGATCCGGCGCAGCATAAGATTCGGTCGGATTTCGGTGACGGTTTCCAGCGGCGTCGGTCCCGCCGTAGTCCTGAACGGCGCCGGCCGTACCAGCACCCAATCGAGAGAGGACTCGCGGATCAGGCGCTCCTGCCGATTCTTGTCTTCGTAGAACGGCCGCGTGAACAGGGGATAGATAAAGCGGTCGTAGAGGAAACCGCCGTGGCCGCGTGTTTCACCAGCGCCCACGCCGGTGATTGCGATCAGGCGCCTGACACCGTTGGCCGTCATCGCGGCAATCAGCTTCATGGTGACATCGGAGAACAGTGTAGTGCGGCGCCCCGGCGCGGTGCCGAGGGCGACGATCACCGCCTCCTGTCCCCGGACGAGCGCACGCAGGGCGGACGCATCGGTCGGATCGGCGGCGACGACTTCTATGCCGGCCGGCTGGCCCGGGAGCCGCGCCACATCGCGCGTCTGCGCGCGGATCGTGTGACCGCGCGCCTGGCCTTGCGCCAGGATACGCCGGCCCACGCCGCCGCTGGCGCCAAGGACGAGAAACCTCATTCTGCCTAGATGGGCTTGGCCAGGGACTGCGCAATGGTCTTGGCCAGCATGTCGAGGGTGTAAAACCTCATCAATTGATCGCGGCCCCACGACAGGCCGACGGACTCGATCATCATCATCGAAGCGAGCTTGCGCGAGTCGGTCTGGAAGGCTTCGGCCCGCCCCTTGCGCCGCTCTTCGTATCGGGCAAGCGCGCCGGCCAGGAAGCGGGCATCGGTGCGGCCGAGTTCGTCGTCCAGCACCGCGGCGGATTCCAGGGCGATCGAGGCGCCGACGCCCGCAGTCGGCAGGAAGGCGCAGGCGGCATCGCCCAACAAGGCGACGCGTCCCTTGGTCCAGCCCTTGCTGCGATGATCGGAGAGCTGCCACCAGAAGGTATCGCCCAGCCGGTCGGGCAGGGCGCCGATCAGGTCGGCGACGCCGTCGCCGAGGGCGGCGAAATGCTCCCTCACCTTGCGCCCGTCGCGTCCCACGGCCTGCGGTCCCACGGTCCGGGTAGGGCCTGCCGCGACGACACCGAGGCCACCCTTGATCGGATAGACGCCGAGAAAGCGGCCGGCGCCCCAGTGCTCGCGGACGGCGGTGGCCGGGCGCGGCGTGTCGCGCACGATCCAGACCCAGCAGCCCCAGCCGGTTTCATGATCCGGCGCTTCGTTGCCGAACAGCTTCTGTCGGATACCGGAGTGGATGCCATCGGCGCCGACCAGCAGGTCGCAACTGTTCTGCGCGCCGTCGGACAGCCGCACGGTGACCTGGTCACCCGAATCGTCGAAGTCGGTGACCGACGTGCCGAAGTGGAGCGGCACGTCCGCGCAGCGCTTACGCAGTAGTGCCAGTAACTCGCCACGCATGATGCCGCCCGAGTAGCCGAACTGGTCGAGCATCGGCCCAAGGTCATAGGTGTGAATCTCCTCGCCGTGGCCGTTGCATACGGTATAGGTCGCCATGCGCTCGCTGGCGGCCCTGAAATCGTCCATCAGATCGAGGCCGTGGAAGATTCGGGCACCAACCGGATAGAGGCCCAGCATGTAGCCGCTATGGTCGAAGTTCGGCGCGCGTTCATAGAGCTCGGCAGTGGCACCTCGCTGGCGCAAAAGGGCAGCCAGGGCCATGCCGCCGATTCCGGCCCCGGCGATGATGATCTTCATGGTCAGTCTCCCGTGCTAGGTTGCGATTTCATTTCATGCAGCATCCAGCAGAGCCAAGCCGTCGCAAAGACCGGCATGCCGACGATGGCGCCGAGCAGGGCGAGGTTGTTCAGGAAAGGCTGGGCCGTGATCAGCGCGGCGGCGCAGACGAGGCCGGCAGCGATCTGGTAGAGCGCGCCCAAGCGGGTGAACGTAATCCATCCGCCGCTGGCGCCGACTGCCTGGGCAGCCCGGCAGGCCAGCCACGTGGCAATGCCCCCAGGCAGAAAGCTCGCGGCGGACAGCCAGTTGCAGGTGGTGTTCAGGCCATCGAGGAAGGCCGGGGCCATTTCCGGTGCTAATAGTGGCGAACCGAGGCGAAAAAGTTGGGCCGCCCCCAGCATCTGCACATCGCCCAGCACACCCAACATGCCCCCAAGCGCGAACAGGACGATCATCGCCGGGCCGCGGAAGCCTTCCGGCCGTAGCCAGGCGACCAGCGAGATGCCGATCAGCGCTATGGCGCAGTCCACCACGAAGAACAACGCGTAGCCCGCAGCATACCAGCCCCAGCTACCACGCAACTGATCCAGGTATTGCGCTGTGATCGGTACGGGTGGCGTCGTAGGCGCCAAGGTATAGGCCGCCATCACCAGGACGGTGCCGACGATCCAGCTCGCCAGCAGGACAATTGTGTGTCCTCGCACCAGGCGGAAATCGATGTCGAAGACTTTCATGGCCTGAAGGATGCTCCCCTCAAACCGATCATGCGTCGGCGCGCGGCGCCGATTTTTGGTGTAGGTTCGACACCGACACGACGGAAACCCGCCGAGGCCCTGGTTCATGCCCGAAGTGGCGCGAGTACTGATCGTCGACGATCATTCGATTGTCCGCTTCGGATTGCGGCAGGTCCTCGAACAGGAACCGCGCTACGCCGTTTGCGGCGAGGCCTCGACCCCCGCGGAGGCACGACGTCAGGTCGAGACCTGCCGACCCGATCTTGCCATTTTCGATCTCACACTGGGTGGCCGCGATGGGCTGGGGTTGCTGCGCGACCTGCACGGCGTGCAGCCTACCCTGCGCATCTTGGTCTATTCGGCGCAGCCGGAGCTGGTCTACGCTCCCCGCGCCTTCGATGCTGGCGCCTGCGGCTATCTAATGAAGGATGCCGGCGTCGAGAAGGTGCCGGAGGCCCTTGCCGTGCTGCAGCGTGGCGAACGCTACGCCAGCGATGCCGTCCAGCGTGCAATGTTTCAAAGCGCAGCTGCCGGCCGGGCACCATTTCCAGCGGTGCTAGATTCGCTCTCCGATCGCGAGCTCCAGGTCCTGCGGCTACTGGGCACTGGTCTCGGCACGGCGGAGATCGCAGCCGCGCTATCACTTAGCATGAAGACCGTCGGTACCTATCGCGAGCGCCTGAAGTTGAAGCTTGGTGCTGACAATGCCCTCCAGCTCGAACGTCGCGCCGCCGACTTCATCCGCACTGGAAGCATTTAGGCATGACACAAGAAGCGCGGGAGACCGATCCGGTCGAAGAGTTCCGGCGCGAGGTCATCGACATCAACATCCGACGCATCCCATGGCTGCTCCTCGCCTCGATGCTGCTGGCCCTGTGGCCGATCGCGATGCTGTGGCAGGACGAGTCGGTCGGCTGGCTGCGGCGCGCTCTGTTGGTCGACATGGCGAGTGCCGCCCTCTTCGTCGCCCTGGGCTTCTGGCTGCAGCGGCTGCCGATTGGGTCGACTTGGCGCACGTCCTATGTTTGGGCGGCGGTCGTTCTCCTCCTCGCCTATATGGACGGCTACTACTTTCTGGTCGGCCAGTCCTTTGGACAGAATCCCGTCTACATTCTGGGAGCTATTACCGCAGCGACCGTGTTCCTGCTGCCGCCGCCCCAAATTTTGCCTCTGCTGTTCGCGAATCATCTCGTCTATTGCGCATTGCTGAAGACCCTAGCCACCCCAGGAACGGACCTCCTCGTCGTCTTCGTTCAGAACACGACAGGCGCCACAGTCGCGGGATTGGTTTCGGTCCTGCTCTATCGCGCGCATCGCGAGGAGTTCTTCCAGCGCCGAGCGTTGGCGGCGGCGAACCGAACGCTCGGCCGTCGGAATGACCAACTCAACGAGTTAATGGCCATCACGGCGCACGATCTACGGGCTCCACTGCTCGGCATGCGCGATCTCCTGGGTCTTGCCAGTCGCAGCCAACCCGCCGGCCGATTGGGAGAGATACTTGACCACGTCGGCCAGAGCTGCGGTGAGCTGATCTTGCTTGTTAACCGACTACTCGATGCACACGCCGCCGAAGCGCAAGCGGAGAAGCCGCCGGTGCTGCTGCCCTGCGACCTTGGCCACGTGGTCAAGGCGGCGGCCGGACGGGCCGGTCTGCAGGCCGATGCGCGGGGCGTTGCCCTCGATCTCCAATTGCCGGAAACGTTGGTGGAGCTGTCAATCAACGCGCCAGCGCTGGGCCAGGTACTCGATAACCTCCTCGCCAACGCTATCAGGTTCTCACCGCCGGGCGCGACGGTCCTGCTACGTCTGGCAAGCGAGGACGGCCACTGGTGCTGCGACGTCATCGATGACGGGCCCGGCATTCCGGAAGCCGACCGCGCGTCGCTGTTCCAGAAATTTCACCGTGGCGGCTCTCCCCGGCCCGATGGCGAAGTGAGCGGCGGCCTTGGTCTGTTCATCGTCGCCACGCTGATGCAGACGATGGGCGGACGGGTGGGCTACCTGCCTCGACAGCCCACTGGCTCGATGTTTCGGGTCACCTTCGCCCATCCGGACGGCGGCTAAGATCGCGTGCTTTCGGTCGATAAGACGAAGACTACGTGGCTATCCTATGTTGCTCATAGAGCCATTGAGCCCGATCATCGTTGCCGAAGTGGCCGGCTTGCTGGCCTTCGCGGTGCGCGTCCTGGCCATTGTATTTGGGGTGCAGTTCGCCGTCTCCGAAAACTTGGCATTGATGCTGACTAGTTGAGCGTCCTAACGCCTTCGCGCTTACTGAATGCCAACGTCGCGGTCCCACGATAGCCCAGCAGGAGGGCTCGAGCCTGCACGCACGACTGCCTGCCAGCGTGAGAATGGCGCTTGCAGCGCCGGCAGTAACTCCCCAGACCAAGTTTTTCCCTGCTGGTGGTCGAAAAATACCCTGTTCCCGCTCAAGATATTCCCTGTTCTCGAGCTGCCCCTTATGACCATTTAGAGCCCTATATTGCCGCCCGCAGCACTATTTCCTGGTCGAATGCCTGAGAAATCGGCCGTTTGGCGCAAAATTCCCTGTTAAATTGGCTGAGACCAGTCCGTATCGGACTGGCCCCACTACCAACCTGCCGCCGGTAGCGGCGCCGCGATCGCTGACGGCTCGGGAAAGGCCGCGGAATGCGGCCCTTTCCTGGGTCCCGGTCATACCGGCGAATCCGACCTCGCAGACGATCCGGGCGTCTCTCCAGCCGTAGGGTCCAGGTGCTTGACGCAGGTCAAAGCGCGACGCGCCAAGGCCCCGAAATCTCGTCCCGTGTAGAGAAGCGACGCGATACGAGAGAGCGAAGCCAATGATGGGCGGAATGGCGACCTCGTTCCCGGCATCTTCCGGCGACCGTCATTTTCTTCCCGGCTCGCAGAGCGGGTTCGCTGGGCACCAGTGCAATGGGCGGGCGAGCGGCGAATGTGAAGGGGGTGGGTGATGGCGACTGACCATGTCGCCGCCCTCGGCGCGACGCTCGTGGGGATCGCCCGCGACCTTGCGCGCGAGCTCCAGCCGGGCCGCAAGGCGACGGAGCGCGCCGGCCTGGACAGCTCGCTCGACCGGGACTGGGGCTTCGACAGCCTGTCGCGCGCCGAGTTGCTGCTGCGTGTCGAGCGAGCGTTCGCGACGCGCCTGCCCGAGCGCCTCCTCGGCGAGGCCGAGACGCTGCATGATCTGGCCGAAGCGCTCGTGCACGCCAAGGCCCGCCCCCTCACCCTTCCGGACATCGCGCCGCGCGCACCGGCGGCGGAACCGGCGGAACCGGCGCCGCATACGGCGTCGACCGTGACCGAGGTGCTCGACTGGCACATCGAGCGGCATGGCGATCGCATCCATGTCGTGCTGCTCGATGGCGAGGGCGTCGAGAGATCGATCACCTACAGGCAACTCGGCGAGCGCGCGCGGCTGGTCGCGCGCGGCCTCGCCATCCGCGGCCTCGAGCCGGGCGAGCGGGTCGCCATCATGCTGCCTACCGGCGAGGCCTTCTTCGTCGCCTTCTTCGGCGTGCTCTATGCCGGCGGCGTGCCGACGCCGATCTATCCGCCGGCGCGCCTGTCGCGCATCGAGGAGCATCTGCGCCGCCAGGCCGGCATCCTGCGCAACGCCGATGCCGCGATCCTGATCGCCGCGCCGGAGGCGACCGCCGTCGGCAGGCTGCTTGGCCTCCAGGTCGAGAGCCTGCGCCGCATCGAGACGGTCGACGAGCTTGCCACGGCGGGCGCGGGCGGCTCGGTTTCGCTGCCGGCGACGCTGCGCCCCGATGGCGTCGCACTGGTGCAATACACATCGGGCAGCACGGGCGATCCCAAGGGCGTGGTGCTGACGCACGCCAATCTGCTGGCCAACATCCGCGCCATGGGCGAGGCGATGGCGGCCGGCCCCTCCGACGTGTTCGTGAGCTGGCTGCCGCTCTATCACGACATGGGCCTGATCGGTGCGTGGCTCGGCAGCCAGTACTTTGCCGCGCCGCTGGTCGTGATGTCGCCGCTCACCTTCCTGGTGCGGCCCGAGAGCTGGCTGTGGGCGATCCACCGGCACAAGGGCACCCTGTCGGCCGTGCCCAATTTCGCCCTCGAGCTCTGCCTGCGCCGCGTCGAGGACCCGACGATCGAAGGCCTCGACCTGAGCTCGCTGCGCATGGTCACCAACGGATCGGAGGCGGTGAACCCCGACACGATCCGGCGCTTCGCGACGCGCTTCGCGCGCTATGGCTTCCGGCCCGAGGCGATGGCGCCCGTCTACGGTCTCGCGGAGAATGCCGTCGGCCTCGCCTTCCCGCCGCTGGGCCGGCCTCCCGTCATCGACCGCATCGATCGGCGGGATCTGGCCGAGCACGGACGCGCCGTCACGGCCGCGCCCGACGCGGCGGAGGCGCTGGAGTTCGTCGCCTGCGGCCGGCCGCTGCCCGGCCATCAGATCCGCATCGTCGACGCCACCGGCGAAGTGAGCGAACGGCAGGAAGGCAGGCTTCAGTTCCGCGGTCCGTCGGCGACGGCGGGCTATCTCGGGAACCCCGCGAAGACCCGCGAGCTGTTCGACGGCCCATGGCTCAACAGCGGCGACCTCGCCTATGCCGCGGGCGGCGACGTGTTCATCACTGGCCGCTCCAAGGACATCGTCATCCGTGCCGGCCGTCACATCTATCCGGAGGAGATCGAGGCGGCGGTCGGCGACCTCACGGGCGTGCGCAAAGGCTGCGTCGCCGTGTTCGGCGCCGCCGACCCGCGCGCCGGCACCGAGCGGCTGATCGTGGTCGCCGAGACACGCCTGGCGGACGCCGAACCGGTGGCGGCGTTGCGGCAGCGGGTCGAGGAGACGGCGGGACGGCTGCTGGACGCGCCGCCGGAGGAAATCCTGCTGGTGCCACCGGGCAGCGTGCTCAAGACCTCGAGCGGCAAGCTTCGGCGGACGGCAACGCGCGACCTCTACCTGCAGGGGCGACTGGGTGCTCGGCCGGAAGCGGCGTCCCGCCAGTTGCTGCGGCTCGCCCTCTCAGGAACGGCCGCCCGCCTGCATCGCCATGGCCGCGCCGTCACGGGGCTCGCCTACGCGGCGTGGTGGTGGACGATCCTGGTCGCCGGATCGGCGATCCTGTGGCCGCTGGTCGTGCTCGTGCCGGGCCGGGCGCGGCGCTGGGCGATAGTGCACACGGCGGCAGGCCTGCTGCTGCGGCTCATGGCGGTCCGCGTCGACGTGACAGGGGCATGGCCGGCGCCGGGCACGGCCCTGCTCGCGATCAACCACAGCGGCTATTTCGACAGCCTGGTGCTGGCGGCCGTCGTGCCGGGCGAGCCCGCCTTCGTTGCCAAGCGTGAGCTCGACGCGCAGTACGTCGCCGGTCCCTTTCTCAGGGCGCTCGGCACGCTGTTCGTCGAGCGCAACGACCCCGAGGGCGGCATCGCCGACACGCGCGCGGCCCTGGCGGCCGCGCAGGCGGGCCGGGCGCTGGCGTTCTTTCCCGAAGGCACCTTCACGCGCGCCTATGGCCTGCGGCCGTTTCGGCTCGGCGCCTTCGTCATTGCCGTCCAGCAGCAGATCGGGATTGTGCCGGTCACCGTGCGCGGCACGCGCTCGATCCTGCGCGACGGCCAGTGGCTGCCGCGCCGCGGCGACGTGTCGGTCCATGTGGGCGAGATCGTGGCGCCGGATGGCGACGATTTCTCCGCCACCATCCGCCTGCGCGACCGCGTTCGCGCCGCCATGCTTGCGCACACGAACGAGCCGGACCTGTCTCAGGTTTGAGGGCGCCGCCGCCTCAGCGCTTCGCCGCGGCGCGATCGATCGCCTCGGAAATGAGACGCCGCGCCTCGCCGACGTCGCCCCAGCCCAGAAGCTTGACCCACTTGCCGGGTTCCAGATCCTTGTAGTGGATGAAGAAATGCTCGATCTGCTGGCGCGTGATCTCCGGCAGGTCGGTGAATGTCTTCACGTGCACGTAGCGCTGCGTGAGCTTCGCCGAGGGCACCGCGATGATCTTCTCGTCGCCGCCGCCATCGTCCTCCATGCGCAAGACGCCGATCGGCCGCACGTTGATGACCGCGCCGGGGATGATCGGCCGCGTGTTGGCGACCAGCACGTCGATCGGGTCGCCGTCGTCGCTGAGCGTGTGCGGCACGAAGCCGTAGTTTCCGGGATAGCGCATCGGCGTGTAGAGGAAGCGGTCGACGACCAGCGTGCCCGCCTTCTTGTCCATCTCGTACTTGATCGGCTCGCCGCCGATCGGCACTTCGATGATGGCGTTCACGTCCTCGGGCGGATTCTTGCCGATCGGGATGGCGTCGAGGTTCATGGAGAGACCCTGCGGAAATTTGCGGCGGAAGCCGGCAAGATGCGCCGCAGCGCTACAAAATGAAACCGGCGGCTCGTCGCGGGGCCGGGCTCAGCCGGTCGGCGCCGGCCGGCCGACCACCAGCCCGATCGCGCACATGGCCAGCGCCATGTAGGTGGCAACCCGTGCGTGATTGAAGTAGGCGTCGGCCAACGCGCCGCCGATCATGCTCTGCAGGCGCTCGCGCGGCAGTGCCGGCGCATCCTCGATCATCAGCCAGACCTCGGTGTGCCGGTAGTTCCGCTCGCGCGCGCGCCGGCCCTTCCAGAACAGCACGATCGCGGCGATCAGGACGAAGACGGTCCCGGAGCGCACGGCAACCCAGGGCTCGCCCGAAAACCCCACCATCGCCGTGACGATCGCCATCAGCGCGAAGGCACAACCGCGCCGGACCGACAATTCGGCATAGCGCCTGATGTCGTCGTAGGTCATGGCGCGACCATAGCGCGCAGGCTGTCTTCGACCAATGTCGCGTTGTCGCGGCGTGGCGATCGCCTTAGCGTGCGTGGCGCAAAACTACACAATCGTTAGGGGGAAACCGGCATGGGCAAGTTCAGGGTCCTAATGACCGTCGGGCTGGCAGGGCTGGCGCTGGGCGCCTGCAGCAAGTCGTCGAAGCAGGATCAGCTCGCCTACCAGGCCTGCCTGGAATCGGCGAAGAAGGACACCAAGCTCTCCGGTGCCGCCTTTTCCACCTTCGAGCAATCGAAAGTCGCCGGCTCGACCGGCGAGGAAGAGATGCGCGTCAACATCCCCTACGAGAAGGACGGGAAGAAGCAGGTCTTCCAGTGCATTGCCCAGAAGCAGAGCGACGGCAGCTTCAAAGCTGTCTTCTAGAGGCTGCGCCTAGCCGAAGACGTGGCGAAGGGCTGGCAGGGCCAGCACAAGGGCGCCGACGAGCCAGATCCCGATGGCGGCGGGGCTGCCCCTGCCGCCGGCGACGAGACGCTCGTAGAGTGCCGCCGGCACGCCGGAGATCAGCAGGGTGGCGGACGCCACCAAGAGCGAGCTGAAGAACAGGACCCAGCCCACCGAGCGGGGAAAGACCTCGGGCATCAGCACGGCGGAGATCGGCACGGCGATCGCAATGAAGGGCGAGAACAGCCCGTTCAGGATGCTGATCCCGACGATGGTGAAAAGGAAGAAGTTGCGGTCCATGGCCGTCATCCCGGCGTCTGAGGCCGCGGCGTCAGGCCCAATTGGTACAGCGCCATGAACAGCAGCACGCGCAGGGCGGCGACCCAGAACGCCGCCGCCGGGGCGATCAGAACCGGCGGTATCGCCGACGGTGTGAGGTACGCGACCGGCCGATAGATCCAGTCGGTCAGCCAGCGAAACGACCGGTAGATGTAGTTGGGACTGTCGGGCGGCAGAAAGAAGCCGAGGAAGAAGCGGCCGAACAGGCAGTAGAAGACGAGCGACAGGAAATAGTTGGGCAGGTGGAAGTACCAGTAGCTCCACCAGATGTCCTGCGATCCCACGCTGTCTCTCCCTCCCCGCTACTCTAGCGCAGCACGCGAAAAAAAGCAGGACCCCGTTGGGGGTCCTGCTCCTGTTCGATCGTTCCGGACGGCCTAGGCCGTCAGCACGGCGCCCTTTGGCGTACGGATCGAGTCCACGAAGTCCTGCATCTCCTTCGAGGGCTCGGGTGTCATGAGGCTGACCACGTAGGTCACCACGAACGCGACCGGCAGGCCGAACACGGCCGAGGAGATGTTGCGGATACCGAACCACAGGTCGGTCCCGAACATCGCCTTGAAGTCGGCCGGCGCGTAGCGGGTCATCACCAGGTAGAAGAGGCAGACTACGAAGCCGCTCATCATGCCGGTGATGGCGCCGATCTTGGTCGTGCGCTTCCACCAGATGCCGAGCACCAACGGCGCGAACAGGCCGGCCGCGGCCAGCGAGAACGCCCATGCCACCATCTGGATGATGCCCGAGGGCCGCGTGCCGGCGACCGCCGCCGCGATGATCGCGACGCCGACCAGCAGCATGCGCGCCACGATCAACCGGCGGGCCGTCGAGGCCTTGGGGTCGATCATCTTGTAGTAGACGTCGTGGCTCAGCGCGTTGGCGATGGCCAGCAACAGGCCGTCGGCGGTGGAGAGCGCCGCGGCGAGACCGCCCGCCGCCACCAGACCCGACACCACGTACGGCAGGCCGGCGATCTCCGGCATCGACAGCACGATGATGTCCTGGTTGATGATGAACTCCGACAGCTGGAGGATGCCATCGCTGTTGGCGTCCTTGATGGTCAGCAGGCCGCCGACCTGGGACCAGTTCTGGACCCATGCCGGCAGGCTGGCGATCGGCTGGCCGATCACGTTCTGGTAGACCTCAAGCTTCGCGAAGGCGGCATAGGCCGGCGCCGTGAAGTAGAGCAGGAAGATGAAGAAGATCGACCATGCCACCGAGGTGCGCGCCTCGCGGACGCTGGGCGTCGTGAAGTAACGCATCAGGATGTGCGGCAGGGACGCGGTGCCGATCATCAGGCAGAGCACCAGGGCCCAGAAGTTGTTGAACTCCGTCCAGGTGAACTCGCCCTTGGCATTGGTGAACGCGTCGGTGAAGTGCTTGACGACGCCCAGCTTGTTCTCGAGCTGGGTGATCTGCTCGAGCGCCTGGCCGTAGGTCAGCTCCGGGATCGGGATGCCGTACTTCTTGGTCGACAGCCAGACCACCGGCACCAGGTAGGAGATGATCAGGATGATGTACTGGGCCACCTGGGTCCAGGTCACCGCCCGCATGCCGCCCAGCATCGAGCACACGAGAATGCCCAGCAGCCCGACGAAGATCGCGATCTCGAACGGAATGCCGAGGAAGCGCGAGGTGATGATGCCGATGCCGAAGCACTGGGCGACGATGTAGGTGAACGAGGCACAGAACAGCACGATCACGCCGCACAGCCTGGCGCCGTTGCCCTCGTAGCGGGTGCCGAGGAAGTCGGGCACCGTGAACTGGCCGAACTTGCGCAGGTACGGCGCCAGTAGGATGCCGACCAGCACGTAGCCGCCGGTCCAGCCCAGCACGTAGCCCAGCGCATTGAAGCCGCCGAGATAGATGCCGCCCGCCATCGAGATGAACGAGGCGGCGCTCATCCAGTCGGCGCCGGTCGCCATGCCGTTGTACAGCGCCGGTACCTTGCGGCCCGCAACGTAGTACTCCGACAGATCCATCGTGCGCGACAGGATGCCGATATAGGCGTAGACGCCGATCGTCAGGATGACGAAGCAGTAGCCGATGATCTTGTTCGGCACGCCCATCTGTTCGAGGACGGCCAGGATCAACGTGAAGACGATGAAGCCGCCGGCGTATCCGCCGTAGATCTTCCCGAGATTGCCGAGGAACGCGCCGCCGCCGGCGGCCTTGGAGTCAGCCATGGTTCATCTCCCCCTGGTCAGTCTTCCTGGACGCCGAATTCTTCGTCGACCTTGTTCTGCGCGATGGCGTTCCACACGCAAAGGACGACGAAGGCGATCAGCGAACCCTGGGCCGCCATATAGAAGCCCATCGGGAAGCCGAAGATCCTGATCGAGTTGAGCTGGACCGCGAACAGCGGCGCCACGAAGCTGAAGAAGATCCACAGGGCGAAGATGGTCCACATCAGTGCCGAGGTCTTGCTCCAGTATCTCTGCATCTGTGCAGCGTCGAGTTTCTGAGCCATGCCCGTTGCTCCTCCTCAATTGTTCGTTGTGCTGATGCCCGGGGTGCCGATGCTTGGGCGCGCGCGCGCTCATGCACCGGTGCGACCGGTGTTGCCTCACGCTTTGTGGACTCGCAGCGCATGCTCTGCTTTGTCCTCCCCAGGGCGCCGTGATACGGCGCTCCTATCTTCTTGATGCGAGAAGAGTACTGTGTGCCCAAGCGTTGCCACAATCAGACCAAAGTCGAAGGCCTGACCTGACGATGTTGTCTTTCCTCAAGGCATTTCTACCCAAGCCCAAGGTACGCACCCTTGCTGCGTTGCAACAATTCCTCGACGGCGAGGCGGCGTATCTGGCGCAGAAGTCGGTCGTCGACTTTGCGCGCAACGAGCTCGGCAGCCTCAGCGCCCAGGCTTTCGCCGATCAGCGATTCCAGGACCGGCTCGCGGTCTCCCGCTGGGACGGATTCGCCGCTACGCTGGCCGACATGATCATGCTGGCACATGCCCACCTGCTGGAAGGCGGCGCGCCGCGAGACCTGCTCGACAAGAGATTGGGCGACCTCTACGCGGCGATCCTCGCCAGCCATCCGGCGCCTCCGCATCGCACCCAGGGATGGGCCGCCGACATTGCCGCACTGCGCACGAGGCTCGCCGAGCGGCCCGAGGGCCCGGGCAATCCGCAGTCGTATGCACGGGCAACCGGCTCGATGGTCTTCGACACCCTGCCCTTCGCGCCGCGCGATCCGGTGGAAAACCGGACCGTGCTGGAGGGCGCCTTCGCCTTCGGGCTCATCGCCTTCAACGATCGTCTGCGGCGGTTGCTGGTCGTGGCGCCGCTCAACGACGAGCTCGCCGCCGCGAGGCAATGACGCTCGGCGGACTCTTCAACCGATATCTGCGGCGCGTGGCGCCGCACGCCCGCTGGAGCGGGCCCACGCACACGCCGCTCGAGCATCTGCCGATGGTCGCCATCGACTGCGAGACGACCGGACTCGATCCGAGAAGGGACCGCATCGTGTCGATCGCCGCGGTCCGAATCGAGCCGGGACTGAAGGTCGCCGACCGGCCCCACCTCGATCTGCTGATCGATCCCGGCATCGAGATTCCGGCGCGTGCGACCGCAGTCCACGGCATCGATCGCGCAAGACTGGACGGAGCGCCGCGCTTTGCCGACGCGTACCGCACCATCGCGGCGGCGCTCGAGGGCGCCGTCGCCATCGGGCACTTCGTCGGCTTCGACCTCGCCATCCTGGGACGCGAAGCGGCGCGCACCGGCCAGCCCTGGCACGAGCCCCCGAGCTTCGACACGGCAAGCCTTGCCGCTGCCGCGGGCTGGCGCCCCGACCATGTCGATCTGGCCGAGATGCTGGGTCATCTCGGCATCGAGCCACGCGGGCGACGCCACAGCGCCGCCGGCGATGCCCACATGGCCGCCGAGCTGTTCGTTGCCCTCGCCCATCGCCTGATCGGCCAGGGGCGCGGCACCTATGGCGGCGTGGCGGCCGCCCATCGCATGCCCCATCGGTGAGGCGATGGACACCTCGGCTCTCACGCGGCTGGACTCGTTTCCCTACCGTCATCGTGTGGGCGAGCTGATGACCGCGCCGGTGGCGGCGATCGACGCCGACCGGCCGGTTGCCGAAGCCGCCCGCGTCATGGCCGACCGGCGCGTGAGTTCGCTCGTCGTCGTCGACGATTCCGGCAGGTTGAACGGCATCCTGACCGAACGCGACATCCTTCGTCTGGTTGCCGCCGGCCCCGAGGGGCTCGACCGACCGGTAGGTGCCGCGATGACCGCGCCCGTGCATGCCATCGAGGCGGACGCGCCGCTCTATCGCGCGCTGGCCCGCATGGCACGGCTCGGCGTGCGCCACCTCCCGGTGGTCGACGACGACGACCGCCCGATCGGCATCCTGACGTCGGGGGCGCTGCTGAAGCAGCGGGCAGCGCTCGCCCTGACCCTCGGCGACGAGGTCGCGCTCGCTCCCGACGGCGCCGCCCTTAGAGCAGTCCACGACAGGCTTCCCGCGTTGATCCGCGCGCTCCGAGCCGAGGACGTGAGCGCCACCCAGGCGTCGGCCGTCGTCGCCGGCATCGGCCGTGACCTCACCGCACGTTCCGGCGAACTGGCGCTGACCGAGATGGCAGCGGCCGGCCACGGCCCGCCGCCGGCACCCTGGTGCCTGCTGGTGCTGGGATCGGCCGGTCGCGGCGAATCGCTGCTGCAGCCCGACCAGGACAATGCTCTCGTGCACGATGGCGGAGCCGCGGACGATGCCTGGTTCGCAGCCTTCGCCGAGAGGTTCAACCGGTTGCTCGACGAAGCGGGCGTACCCTACTGCAAGGGCGGCGTGATGGCGCAGAACCCGCAGTATCGGCGTTCGCTCGCCGACTGGCGGACGCAGATCGACGGCTGGGTGGCGCGACCGCAGGCCGAGGCGTTGCTGGGTGTCGATATCTTCTACGATTTCGTGCCGGTCCTCGGGGCGCGCCGGCTCGCCGGCGCCCTGCGCGCGCATGCCACTGCCGCGGCCCGCCGCTCGCCCGTCTTCCTCCGCCTGCTTGCGGCGGCAGGCGAGGACGTACCGAGCGCGACCGACCTGCTGGGCCGTCTGCGCACGCACGAGGGCCGCATCGATCTCAAGTTGCACGGTCTCTTTCCGATCGTTGCCTGTGCACGCGCGGTGGCACTGGCCTGGGGTTCCGCCGCGACCTCGACGGACGCCCGGCTCATCGAGGCGGCAGCGAAGGGTGCCTTCCCCGAGGAGGCCGCGCGATCGCTCGTCGAGGCGCGCGGCGTCATCGTCAACGCCATCATCGAGCAGCAACTCGAGGACGTCGCGGCCGGCCACCTGCCCGGCAACCGCATCGACCCCAAGCGGCTTGGCCGGCGCGCGACTTCGCGGTTGCGAGAGGCGCTGGCGGTCGCCTCGCAGACGCCCGAACTGGTTCACGAGGCCCTGGCCAACCGCCCGATCGCCTCCGCGCCTTGACCATGCGGCACAGCGGAGGCCAACATTCGACCATGGCCGAGTCCAGGTCCTTCCTGATCGCCGACGATCATCCGATGGTCCGGGATGCCCTCGTGTCGGCGCTCGGGCAGACCTTTGCCGGCGCTCGCTTCAGCATGGCGGGCACGCTCGACCAGGTGCAGCGGGCCCTCGACCGGGAGCCGGAAACCGACGCGGTGCTGCTCGACCTCGACATGCCGGGCATGGACGGGCTGACGGGCCTGGCCCGCCTGCGCTCCGAACATCCGACGGTGCCGATCATCGTGGTGTCCGCCGCGCGCGAGGCAGCGATCGTGCGCCGCGCCTACGAGTTCGGCGCCTCGGCCTACATCGACAAGTCGGCATCGCTCGAAGAGATATCGGACATCGTGCGTGCCGTGCTGGACGGCGAAATCTTTGCACCGCCGGACGCCACGTCCGAAGGCAGCTTCGCGCAGCGCGCCGAGCAGCTCACGCCGCAGCAGTGGCGCGTCCTCACGCTGATGGTGCAGGGCGACCAGAACAAGCAGATCGCCCACAAGCTCGGCGTCGGCGAGGCCACGGTGAAGGCGCACGTCACGGTGATCCTGCGCAAGCTCGGCGTGCGCTCGCGCACGCAGGCCGTCATCGAGGCGCGCGGCCTCACGCCGGCCGTCTCCGATTCCGTCAGGCCGTAAGCCGGCCGACGGCCGCGCTGCGCAGGCGCAGCAACGCACGCAGCGACGCCGGCTTCACCGGCTTGTGCAGCAACTCGACCTGACGCGCCCGCGCCCTGAGCCGCAGCGTCGGATCGCGGTCGGCCGTGACGAGGGCGGCCGGTACCGCGCGGCCCCACTGCCGGCGCAGTTCGGCGACGACCTCGAGCCCGTCGGGGCCTTCGTCGAGATGCAGGTCGGCCAGCACGAGGTCGGGCAGCCGCCCGGCGCGGGCCACCGCCTGCAGCGCCTCCGCCAGGGTCGCGGTCGCCGCGACGCGACAGCCCCAGCCGCCGAGCAGCGCCGCCATCGCCTCGCGCACCTGGATCTCGTTGTCGATGCAGAGCACGAAGCTCTCGGCCTCGATCAGCAATTGCGGCTGCGGCACCGCCGGCGCCGGCGGAACGGCGACCACCGCGGCGACGCGCGGCACGGTCACGGAGAAGGTCGAGCCGCGCCCCGGCGCCGACGCGAGGCCGATCGGCAGGTCGAGCATGCGCGCGATGCGATCGACGATCGCGAGGCCCAGTCCCAGCCCCCGCTCCTCGCGCGGCCCGTCATCCTCGGGCTGCAGGCGCACGAACTCGTCGAAGATGACCGCCTGCTTGGCCGGCGCGATGCCCGGGCCGTTGTCGCGCACCTCGATGCGCAGCGCATCGCCGCCCTCTCCGCTCGAAGTACGCCGGCAGCCCAGCAGCACGCGCGCCGGCCTGCCCTCGACCTTGCCGTAGCGCAGGGCGTTCGACAGCAGGTTCTGCAGGATGCGGCGCAGGAAGGCGGGGTCGGTGTCGACGAAGGCGCGCGTCGGCGCCACCGCCAGCTCGATCCCGCGGCGGGCGGCCAGCGGCGCGAACGCCGTGGCGAGCGATTCGAACAGCGGCTGCAGCGCGAACGGCCGCTTCTCCGGCTTGAACGCACCGGCGTCGAGCTTGGAGATGTCGAGCAGCGCATCGAGCAGCGATTCGACCGCACCGAGGCTCGCGTCGATCTTGCCGCCGAGATCGTTGGCGGGATCGCGGTCGATCATCGCCGCCGTGAACAGCCGCGCCGCATGCAGCGGCTGCAGCAGGTCGTGGCTCGCCGCCGCGATGAAGCGCGTCTTGCCGAGATTGGCCGCCTCCGCCTCGGCGCGGCTCGCCTCGAGCTCGGCGGTGCGCTCGACGACCCTCTGCTCGAGGGTTTCGGCGGCGCGGCGGAGCTGGCGGTCGCTGTCGCGCAGCGCCTGGGCCGTGCGCACACGCGCCGTGACGTCGTTGCAGGTGGCGACGAAGCCCTCGGGCAGCGGATCGAGGCGCAGCTCGATCACGCGGCCCTCTCGCGTGGAGATTTCGTGGGTCTGCGGCGCGTCGGGCCGGCGCAGCAGCGCCACCACGTCGGCGGTGGCGCCGAACTCGCGCGGCGAGGCGCCGACCGCGACGGCATCGTCGTCGAGCGACAGCAGCGCGGCGAAGCGGTCGTTGAAGATCTCGAGCCGGCCCTCGCGGTCGAACGAGGCGATGCCCATGCCGACATGATCGAGCGTGTTGCGCAGGATCTCGTAATTGTAGCGGATCGCCTCCGAGGCCTCGTCGATGATGGCGCGGGCGCTGCGCGGCAGCAGCCGGCCGCGCCGGCTGAACGCCGCCACGATGACGCGCGCCGAGGCCGCACCCAGCGTGCCCGATAGCACGCGCTCGGTACGGGTCAGCGCCGCGTCGATCGAGAGCTCGCCCGCCAGCGCGCGGGCGGCCCGTTCCACCCCAACGAAGCGCGCCAGCAACTGGCGCAGCTCCTCGACGCGCGCGGCGTCGGCCGGCGTCTGGCCCGATGGCGCCTCCGGCCCCTCGCCCGCCCGATCGGCGCCGAGCACGAAGGCGTCGGCCTGCTCGCGGTCGCGTCCGATCGGCCGCGCCGCCAGCGACACCCCGACCAGCAGCAGCGTGTTGACCGCGACGCAGACGAGGAAGCCCTGCAGGACCGGGTCGAGGTCGGCGAGGGGCGGCGGCAGGTAGGGCTTGAGCGGCGCCACCAGCCCACCGCCGATGCCCTGGCGCAGGGTCGGCAGCAGCAGCGCGTAGAGCCAGACGAGGAACCCGCCGGCCAGGCCCGCCACGACGCCGAAGCGGTGGGCGCCGCGCCAGTAGAGGCCGAGCACCAGGCCGGGCGCGAAGTTGGCAACGGCGCAGAAGGAGATCAGGCCGATCGAGGCGAGCGGCAGGTAGCCCGAGATGATGCGTTCGTAGGCGTAGCCCGCCATCAGGATCAGCACGACCGCGGCACGGCGCACGAACACCACCAGCGGGCCCATGTCGCGTGCGACGCCCGCCTGCCGCCTCAGCAGGTAGGGCATCACCAGCTCGTTGCCGATCATGCCCGACAGCGCCATGCAGGCCACGATCACCATCGAGGTCGCCGCCGACAGGCCGCCGATGAACACGAAGGCCGACAGCCAGTGCTGGCCGCTCGCCAGCGGAAGCTGCAGCACGTAGAGGTCGGGGCTCGACTGCGGCCCGAGCAGCAGCAGACCGGCCGCGGCGATCGGCACGACAAACAGGTTGATCAGCACCAGGTAGGTCGGAAACGCCCAGCGTGCCGTCTTGAGGCTCGCCGGATGGCCGTGCTCGACCACCGCGACATGGAACTGGCGCGGCAGGCAAAGGAAGGCCATGGCAGAGAGCAGGGACATCGCCACCCAGGTGAGCGGCGAGCCCTCGCGCGTCAGCCGCTCGGTGAGCTCCGGCGCCTGGCGCACGCGCTCGATCATGTCGACGGGGCCGTCGAACAGGAACCACAGCACGAACGGCCCGACCGCCAGGAAAGCCAGCAGCTTCACCACCGATTCGAAGGCGATGGCCAGCATCATGCCGCGATGCTGCTCGGAGGCCTGCACATGGCGCACGCCGAACAGGATGGTGAACACCGCCATCAGCGCGGCGACGATCAGCGAGGTGTCGGTGTGCACGACCCCGGGCTGGCTGTCGGTCCACGGCGTCGGCTCGGCGATCGTGCGGAACGTCGACGACACCGCCTGGAGCTGCAGGGCGATGTAGGGCAGCACGCCGACCGTGGCGAACAGCGTCGCCGTGACGCCGACGGCGCGGCTCTTGCCGTAGCGCGAAGCGAGGAAGTCGGCGATCGACGTCACGTTGTGCTGCTTGGCCGCCCGCACCATCTTGGCCACCATCGGGTAGCCCAGCGTCATCACCAGCGCCGGCCCGGTGTAGATCAGGATGAAGTCGATGCCCGAGGTCGCCGCCCGTCCGACCGAGCCGTAGAAGGTCCACGAGGTGCAGTAGATGGCGAGCGACAGCCCGTAGACGGCCGGCGCCACCGAGCTCGACGACCAGTCGCGCGCATACCGGTCGCCGAAATAGGCGACGGCGAACAGCAGGCCGAGATAGGCCAAGGACAGGGCGAGGACGGTTGGTTCCGCCAGCATGCGCGTTTCCCCCGCCGACATTGAACCCGTTCGGCGGGGCCGCTACAAGCTCGGCCACACAAAGGAATCAAGATGGCGTCTTACCAGTACATCTACGTGATGAAGGGTCTGAACAAGACCTTCCCGGGCGGCAAGCAGGTCCTGAAGGACATCTGGCTGTCCTTCCTGCCGGGCGCCAAGATCGGCGTACTGGGCCTCAACGGCGCCGGCAAGTCGACCCTGCTCAAGATCATGGCCGGCCTCGACGACAGCTACACCGGCGAGGCCTGGGCGGCCGATGGCGCCAAGGTCGGCTTCCTCGAGCAGGAGCCCAGGCTCGACCCGGCCAAGGACGTGCTGGGCAACGTCATGGACGGCGCCGGCGAGATGGCCAGGATGCTGGCGCGCTTCGAGGAGGTCTCCAACGCCTTCTCCGATCCCGACGCCGACATGGACAAGCTGATCGCCGAGCAGGCCGAGCTGCAGGAGAAGATCGACGCCGGCAACGGCTGGGACTTGGGCCGCACCGTCGAGATCGCCATGGACGCGCTGCGCTGCCCGCCGTCCGACGCCGACGTCGAAAAGCTGTCGGGCGGCGAGCGCCGCCGCGTCGCGCTCTGCCGGCTCCTGCTCAGCAAGCCCGATCTGCTGCTGCTCGACGAGCCGACCAACCATCTCGACGCCGAATCCGTCGCCTGGCTGGAGCGCCATCTTGCGGAGTTCCCCGGCACCGTCGTGGCCGTCACCCATGACCGCTACTTCCTCGACAACGTCGCGGGCTGGATCCTCGAGCTCGACCGCGGCGCCGGCATCCCCTGGGAAGGCAACTACTCGTCCTGGCTGAAGCAGAAGGACCAGCGCCTCGCCCAGGAAGAGAAGGTCGCCGACGCCCGCCGCCGCACCATGCAGCGCGAGCTGGAATGGATGGGCACCAGCCCGTCGGCGCGGCGCTCCAAGAGCAAGGCGCGCATCGCGGCCTACAACCAGATGGTCGAGGAGGAGCAGAAGGCGACACTCGACACGCAGCAGATCGTGATCCCGGCGGGCCCGCGGCTCGGCGACCACGTGATCGAGGCCGAGGGCATCTCCAAGGGCTTCGGCGACCGCCTGCTGATCGACAACCTCTCCTTCAAGCTGCCGCCGGGCGGCATCGTCGGCGTCATCGGCCCCAACGGCGCCGGCAAGACGACGCTGTTCAAGATGATCACCGGCCAGGACAAGCCCGACTCCGGCACCTTCTCGGTCGGCCCGACGGTGAAGCTCGGCTACGTCGACCAGAGCCGCGAGACGCTCGATCCCAACAAGACGGTGTGGGAGGAGCTTTCGGGCGGCCTCGACATCATCAAGCTCGGCAACCGCGAGGTGTCGAGCCGCGCCTATTGCGGCTCTTTCAACTTCAAGGGCGCCGACCAGCAGAAGAAGGTGGGCCAGCTCTCGGGCGGCGAGCGCAACCGCGTCAACCTTGCCAAGATGCTCAAGTCGGGCGCCAACGTGCTGCTGCTCGACGAGCCGACCAACGACCTCGACGTCGACACGCTACGCGCGCTCGAGGAAGCGCTGGTCGACTTCGCCGGCTGCGCCGTCATCATCTCCCACGATCGCTGGTTCCTCGACCGCATCGCCACCCACATGCTGGCCTTCGAGGGCGACAGCCACGTCGAGTGGTTCGAGGGCAACTACCAGGACTACGAGGCCGACAAGCACCGCCGCATGGGCACCGACGCCGACCAGCCGCACCGGATCAAGTACAAGCCGCTGGTCCGGGGCTAGGCCGCGGCAGGCGGCGGAGCGTGAATCCCTTCGACTACATGAAGTGGGGCATCGACTGGGCGTGGGGCGTTCCGCTGATCGCCCTCAACGTCGTGATCCACGTCTTCTGCCTTGCCGTCTTCACCGCCAAGGTCGAGCGCCGCCTCGGCCGCCTGGCGGCCGGCCGCCGCTTCGCCCCCACGTTTGCGGCGGTGATGGGCATCGCCGTGACCCTGGTGACCGGCCTGCACGCCCTCGAGGGCGCCGTCTGGGCCGCCGCCTACCGCCTGCTCGACGCGCTACCCGACAGCCGGTCGGCGATGCTCTATTCGCTGGGCGCGATGACCACCTACGGCCACGCCGACATCCATCTCGACCCCAAGTGGCAGATGATGGGCGCGCTGGAAGCGCTGAACGGCATGCTGCTGTTCGGCCTCACGACGGCCTTCCTGTTCGCCATGATCCAGCGCGTGTGGCCGGCCGGCAGCCGGTAGAAGTCCCGCCTTACCTGGCGAACGCCTGCTCCATCGCCTTGCGCATCGCCATGCTCCCCTCGCGCGCGACGTCGGCGGCGGGACGAGCCCAGTGCGCCGGGTTCGGCGCCTCGTAGCTCAGGTAACCCGTGTAGTTCCCGGCCTCGAGCCCACGCAGGAAGCCGCTCCAGTCGGCCACGCCCTTGCCCGGCGGCAGGCGATCGACCGGCGGCGGGCCGTTGGGCGGCGCGTCGGGCACGTCGCTGTACTGGACGTAGAAGATCTCGGCCGCAGGCACGTCGGCAAAACCCGCGCCCGGCCGGCCACCACGCTGCAGGTGATAGGTGTCGAGCAGCAGGCCGACGCTCTTCGAGCCCGCCGCCCGCACCGCGTCGCGCACGATCTCGAGGGTCTTCATCACGGGATGCAGGAACTGGTACTCGACGGCGAGCCGGAGGCCGAACTCCGCGGCGATGGCACCGGCGCGGCGCATGTTGGCGACGGCATCGTCGAGGCTCGCGTTGCCCGGCCCCATGGCGCTCATCAGGATCGGACAGCCCAACGCCACGGCATTCGCGCAGCTCTCGCGGAACACCGCGAACAGCCGTTCCTGCTCGGCGCCCTTCGCGGAGAAGATCCAGCCGGGCTCGACGCCGACGCAGGCGACCGGCAGGCCGCTCTTCTTCACGAGATCGACGGCGTCCGGGTTGCGCACGAAATCGACGCGGCGCAATTCGACGGCGTCGAACCCGCCCGCCTTCGCCGCGGCGAGCGCCGCTTCGAGCGGCGTGGTGTCGACCGTCCAGGTGTGAAGTGCAAGGCCGCGGAATTCGTGGGTCATCTCTCAGGCTCTTTCGGACCGCGCGCATCTTGCGCGCTCAAGCATCATGAGCGCGCGGAACGCGCGCGGTCCAGAAGAGTCAGATGCGCTGGTCCATCTCCAGTGCCGGTTCCGGCACGTCGACGCAGCCGATGATGCGCGCCGGCACGCCGGCCGCGGTGCAGCCCGCTGGCACCGGCTCCAGCACGACCGAGCCCGCCGCGATCTTGGCGCAGGCGCCGATCTCGATGTTGCCCAGCACCTTGGCGCCGGCGCCCAGCAGAACGCCGCGCCGCACCTTGGGGTGACGGTCGCCGCGCTCCTTGCCGGTGCCGCCCAGCGTCACGCCGTGCAGCATGGAGACGCCGTCTTCCACGACGGCGGTCTCGCCGATCACCACGCCGGTACCGTGGTCGATGAAGATGCCCTTGCCGATGACGGCGCCGGGATGGATGTCGAGGCCGAACAGCGCGCTGGCGCGGCTCTGCAGGAAGTGCGCGAGCGTCTGGCGGTCCTGCCGCCACAGCCAGTGCGCGACACGGTAGGTCTGCAGCGCGTGATAGCCCTTGAACCAGAGCAGCGGGTCGAGGCAGCTCGTGCAGGCCGGGTCGCGCTCGGCGACCGCCACGATGTCGGCGCGCGCGGCGAGCCCGATGGCCGGATCGGCGCCCAGCGCCTCGTCGAAGGTCTGGCGGATCAACGCCGCGGGCACCTCGGTCGTGCCGACCAGCCGCGCGAGATGGTAACTCAGCGCGCTCTCGAAGCGGGGCTGGCTGAGTATGGTGGCGTGCAAGGTGCCGGCCAGCACGGGCTCGGCGGATGCCGCGGCCTGGGCCGCCTCGCGAATCCGGTCCCAGACCGGATCGACCGACCTCAGGTCGGTTGCGACCTGGCTCTTGGCAGTTGCGCTGTCCATGGCGCTCTCCTTCGCTCCGCCTTCGTCCCCTGCGACGCCCGCGATGCGATCGACACGCCTCCCTGGCGGAAAGACTACGTCGAACGCGTTACAGGCGCAATTCAGGGAGGCGCACTTCGGGGCCTACTGGTTGGCGGCCCGTTTCTCCATCTCGGCGATAAGGGCATCGACCTTGCCGCCGTTATTCTGGATGTAGGAATTGAAATCCGAACGTCTAGTCATGACCATGCTGACGCCCTCGACCTTGACATCGGTGATCTTGCCGTTGCGGATTTCCCATTCGAGCTTGATCGGCTGGCCGGTCGACTGGTTCAGCCGGCTGTCGACCATGGTGACGCCGTTGGGCCGGTTCGAAACCTTGCCGAGCGTCAGCGTCTGGCCGGCATACTGGCCGAAACGCTCGCTGTAGGCGCGGGCCTCGGCGGTGGCCACGGCCTGGAGGTAGCGCGCCCGCTGCTCCTCGCTCGCCTGGTTCCAGTGCGTGCCGAGCGCCGAGCGGCCCATGTAGGGCATGTCGAAGCTGGTTTGCAGCACTTGCAGTATGGCGGCCTGGCGGGCGGCGCCGGTCTTGGTCTTGACGATCCCGATCACCTCGGCGGCCACGCCGGCCACGAGCTGGGAAGGATCGCTGGCCAGCGCCGGCAGCGCGATCGAAGACGCCGCGACGGCGGCGGCGAGACGGAACACGACACGACGAGAGACGGGCAGCGGCACCGTGTGCTCCTTGGCAGGATTCGAGGGGAAGTGTTCTAGCCCAGACGGGCGACCGACGCACCCCGTACCGGGCGCATCGCAGGCGCCGTGCTAACGGGCCAACGCCAGGTTGTCGCGCCGCTCCAGCTCGCCTTTCGCGTCGGTCTTCTCGCGCTTCTGGCGGATCAGCTCGGCACGGTTCTGGGTGTAGGCGGAGCGCAGCGCGGCATAGTAGTCGACGCTGTTCTTCTCGAGGTCGTCCAGCGCGAAGATCGTGCGCGAGCGGTAGTCGACGACACTGACGCCGTAGCGACCGAGCTGGTACCAATCCCAGTCGACGGCCAGGTTGAAGGTCAGGATGCGGAACGGATCGACCAGATAATCCATCATCAGGCCGGTGCCGTCGCGCGCGTTGGACGGGCCGATGCCCGGCAGCATGAGATAGAAGCCGCCGTTCTCCGGCTCGACGCCGGCATAGAGGCCGATGGTCTTGCCGAAATCCTCCTTGGTGCGCTCGAGCCCGAGGCTCGACGCCACGTCGAAGATGCCTGCCAGGCCGATCGTCGAGTTCACGAGGAAGCGCGCCATCGTGGTGGCGGCGCGCTTGGGTTCGCCCTGGACCACTTCGTTGATGGCCGTCACCGGCTCGCCGAGATTGTCGAGCACGTTGCGCACGCTGGTCTGCGCCTTCTCCGGCAGCAGATCGCGGTACATCACGGCGAGCGGCCTGAGCGCGATGATGTCGACGGCACGGTTGATGGAGAAGATGAAGCGGTTGGGAGTCTCGATCGGATCCCACACCTCGGCCGCGCCGGTATCGCCCGAGGCGCAGCCGCCGAGCACCGTGCCGGCAAGGGCGAGCGCAACAACCGACCGCCGGATGCCCGCAGCCATCGCTTTCGTCACACCGTCGATCATGAACGCAACCCTGGACCCCATCCCGCCGGCCCGGGAGTCCGGACCAAATAGCGCAGGCGGCGTTGGGTCGCCGCACTAGAACAAAGTGTTGCACACGATTGCTGCAGTTTGAAGTGCATAGGCAAAACACCGTTGCGCTGTGACGTCTTGGATACAATTTTCAGCCCCAGAGGACCTATTGCGTACATAAAGATATGCTTATATAGTTCTCAATATGGATCATCTTCTCTCCCTTCTCCGCGCCGCCGCCGAGGATACGCGGCTGCGCATCCTGGCGCTGGCGGCCCGCGAGGACCTGACCGTCAGCGACTATGTGCATGTGCTGGGACAGAGCCAGCCGCGCGTTTCACGCCATCTGAAGCTGCTGGTCGAGGCCGGCCTGCTGGAGCGCTTCCGCGAAGCGCAGTTCACGCGCTTCCGGCTGACCTCGGGCGGCGACGATGCCGCCCTGGTCCGCGAGTTCGTGCGCCGCATCGACCCCAAGCATGTCCGCATCGCCGCCGACCGGGCGCGGCTCGACGCCCTGCAGCAGCGCCGCCAGACGGCCGCCGCGCGCTTCTTCCGCGACAATGCCCAGCGCTGGGACGAGCTGCGCGCCCTGCACGTCGCCGACCGCGAGATCGAGCGTGCGCTGGCCCACCATCTGCCGCTTGGCGCCCGCCGCCTGCTCGACATCGGCACCGGCACCGGCCGGCTGCTCGAGGTGCTGGCGCCCAAGGTCGAGCGGGCGATCGGCGTCGACCAGAGCCGCGAGATGCTGGCGCTGGCGCGCGCCAACCTCGCCCGTGCCGGCATCGACAATGCCGAGGTCCGCCAGGGCGACATGTATGCGCTCCCCTTCGAGGCCGACAGCTTCGACGTCGTCACCATCCATCACGTGCTGCACTATGCCGACGATCCGGCCGCCGCGCTGGCCGAGGCGGCGCGGGTGGTCAGGCCGGGCGGCACGGTGCTGGTGGTCGACTTCTCGCCGCACGATCTCGTCGAGCTGAAGCGCGAGCACGCCCACGTCCATCTCGGCTTCGCCGACAACCAGGTGCAGGGCTGGCTCCGAAGCGCCGGCCTCAGCCCGCTCGAGCCCATCCACTTTCCCGGCCGCCGCCTGATGACCGGCATCTGGCGCGGCGAGCGCGAGGTCCCGGCCCGCGCCGCCGCCCGTCCCGCGGCCGCAACCGTTCACGGAGTATCACGATGAGTCCCGATACCGGCCCGCTCAGCACGAGCGCCGCCGCAGAGTTCCCGGCGCGCGCGCCGCAGCGCATCAAGGCGTCGTTCGAGTTCTTTCCGCCCAAGACCGAGGCGATGGAGAAGTCGCTGTGGGACGCCGTCGCGCGTCTGGCGCCGCTCAAGCCCTCGTTCTTCTCCGTGACCTACGGCGCCGGCGGCTCGACGCGTCAGCGCACGCACGACACCGTAGTGCATCTCAAGGAAAGGACCGGCATCGACGCGGCCGCCCACCTGACCTGCGTCGGCGCCACAAGAGCCGAGATCGACGAGGTCGCGCGCGCCTACTGGGACGCCGGCATCCGCCACATCGTGGCGCTGCGCGGCGACCCGCCCTCGGGCATGGGCGGCAAGTACACCGCCCATCCCGGCGGCTACGAGAACGCCGCCGCCCTGGTGGCCGGCCTGAAGAGGATCGGCGACTTCCAGATCAGCGTCGCGGGCTACCCCGAGAAGCATCCGGATTCGCCCGATGCCGCGGCCGATCTCGAGAACCTGAAGCGCAAGGTCGATGCCGGCGCTGACCGCTGCATCACCCAGTTCTTCTTCGAAGCCGACGATTATCTCCGCTTCCGCGACCGCGCGGGCGCTGCGGGCATTCATGTGCCGATCGTGCCGGGCGTCATGCCGGTGTCGAACTTCCAGGCGGTGTCGCGGATTTCGGGCCTGTGCGGCTCCAAGGTCCCGGCCTGGCTGGCCGACCTGTTCCAGGGCCTCGACGACGATCTCGAGACCCGCCGCATGATCGCCGCCACGGTGGCCGGCGACCTCTGCCGCCGCCTGTACGCCGAGGGCGTCGAGCAGTTCCATTTCTATACGCTCAACCGCGCGGATCTGACCTTCGCGATCTGCCATCTGCTGGGAGTACGTCCGCGATGACACGGCCCCTCACCCGTCAAGAGAAGGCCGATCTGCTGCGCGAGATCGGCGGCGAACGGATCCTGGTCAAGGACGGGCCCTACGGCTCGATGATCCAGAGCTACAGGCTCGACGAGGCGGGCTATCGCGGCGGCCCGCAATTCGCGGACAGGTTCGGCAACCACGACCAGAAGGGCAACAACGACCTGCTCAACCTGACGCGCCCCGACATCATCTCCGAGATCTGCAACGCCTACATCGACGCCGGCGCCGACATCCTGGCGACCAACACCTTCAACGCCAACGCCATCAGCCTGTCGGACTACGGCATCGCCGGCCTGGCGCGCGAGATCAACCTCGCGGCGGCGAAGCTGACGCGCGCCTGCGCCGATGCGGCGACCGCGAAGAACCCCGCCAAGCCGCGCTTCGTGGCCGGCGCTCTGGGGCCGACCAACAAGACCTTGTCGGTGTCGCCCAACGTCAACGATCCCGGCTACCGCGCCGTGACCTTCGACGAGGTCAAGGACATGTACCGCGAGCAGATCGACGGCCTGCTCGACGGCGGCGTCGACTTCATTCTGATCGAGACGGTGTTCGACACGCTGAACGCCAAGGCCGCGATCGTCGCCGCCGACGAGGCGGGCGAGGCGCGCGGCGAGGTCCTGCCGGTCATGGTCTCGATGACGCTCACCGACCTTGCCGGCCGCAACCTCTCGGGCCAGACCGTCGAGGCGTTCTGGCACTCGGTGCGGCACGCCAGGCCGATCACCATGGGGCTCAACTGCAGCTTCGGCGCGACCGAGCTGCATCCCTACGTGCAGTCGTTGAACCCGCAGGTCGACACCATGCTCTGCGTCTATCCCAACGCCGGCCTGCCCAACGAGCTCGGCGCCTACGACGAGCCGCCGGAGATGACCGGCAAGCTTGTGAAGGGCTGGGCCGAAAACGGCTGGCTGAACGTGGTCGGCGGCTGCTGCGGCACGACGCCCGCCCACATCAAGGCGATCGCCGAGGCGGTCAAGGGCATCAAGCCGCGCACCTGGCACGTCCTGCCGCCGGCGCTGCGGCTCTCCGGCATGGAAGCGGCGAGTTTCTTCTGATGAGCGACAACGAGAACAAGATCGAGAGCCGCGCCACCTTCATCAACATCGGCGAGCGCACCAACGTCACCGGATCGGCGCGCTTCAAGAAGCTGATCCTCGAGGGCGACTATACGGCCGCCATCGAGGTCGCGCGCCAGCAGGTCGAGTCGGGCGCGCAGATCATCGACGTCAACATGGACGAGGGCCTGCTCGACGCCGAGAAGGCGATGGATACGTTCCTGAAGCTGATCGCCTCGGAACCGGACATCGCCTGCGTGCCGATCATGATCGACAGCTCGAAGTGGAGCGTGATCGAGGCCGGCCTGAAGTGCGTCTCGGGCAAGCCGATCGTCAACTCGATCTCCATGAAGGAGGGCATCGAGCCGTTCATCGCGCAGGCCCGCAAGGTCCGCCGCTACGGCGCCGCGGTCGTGGTCATGGCGTTCGACGAGAAGGGCCAGGCCGACACCAGGGAGCGCAAGGTCGAGATCTGCGCCCGCGCCTACGACATCCTGGTGAACAGAGTGGGCTTTCCCGCCGAGGACATCATCTTCGACCCCAACATCTTCGCGGTCGCGACCGGCATCGAGGAGCACAACAACTACGGCGTCGACTTCATCGAGGCGACGCGCGAGATCAAGCGGCGCTGCCCCGGCACGAAGATCTCGGGCGGCGTCTCCAACCTGTCCTTCGCCTTCCGCGGCAACGAGCCGGTGCGCAAGGCCATGCACTCGGTGTTCCTCTACCACGCCATCCAGGCGGGCATGGACATGGGCATCGTCAATGCCGGCCAGCTCGAGGTCTACGACCAGATCCCACGGGAGCTGCGCGACGCCTGCGAGGACGTGATCCTCAACCGCCGCCCCGACTCGACCGAGCGGTTGCTCGAGCTCGCGCCGAAGTACAAGGGCACCGGCGAGGCCGCCGAGACGCAGGACGCGGAGTGGCGGAGCTGGCCGGTCGAGAAGCGGCTGGAGCATGCGCTGGTCAAGGGCATCGACCAGTTCGTCGTCGCCGACACCGAGGAGGCGCGCCAGCAGCTGCCCAAGCCGATCGAGGTGATCGAGGGCCCGCTGATGGCCGGCATGAACGTGGTCGGCGACCTGTTCGGCGCGGGCAAGATGTTCCTGCCCCAGGTCGTCAAGAGCGCCCGCGTGATGAAGAAGGCGGTGGCCCACCTGCTGCCCTACATCGAGGCGGACAAGAGCGCGGGCGCGCGGTCGAAGGGCAAGATCGTCATGGCGACGGTCAAGGGCGACGTCCACGACATCGGCAAGAACATCGTGGGCGTGGTGCTCCAGTGCAACAATTTCGAGGTCATCGACTTGGGCGTCATGGTGCCGTTCCAGGACATCCTGAAGTCGGCCAACGACAACAAGGCCGACATGATCGGCCTGTCGGGCCTGATCACGCCCTCGCTCGACGAGATGGTGACGGTCGCCGAGGAGATGAACCGCCAGGGCTTCAAGGTGCCGCTGCTGATCGGCGGCGCCACGACGTCCAAGGTGCACACCGCGCTCCGGATCGCGCCGCGCTACGACGGCACCACCGTGCACGTGCTCGACGCCTCGCGTGCCGTCGGCGTCTGCCAGGCGCTGGTCTCCGACTCGGGCGAGCAGGCGGCCGCCTTCGCCGCCAGGGTCGCGGCCGAGTACGAGACGATCCGCGTCGAGCGCGCGGGCGGCGGCAGGGAGAAGCTCGTGCCGCTCGAGGCGGCGCGCGCCAACGCGTTCGGGATCGACTGGTCGGCCTATGCGCCGCCCAGGCCCGCCGTGTCCGGCACGCGCGTCTTCGCCGAGTACCCGCTGCACGAGCTGATCGAGCGCATCGACTGGACGCCGTTCTTCCGCGCCTGGGAGCTGGCCGGCACCTATCCCTCGATCCTCGAGGACAAGGTGATCGGCGAAAGCGCGAAGAAACTCTACAACGACGCCCGCAAGATGCTGGAGCGCGTGGTCCGCGAGAAGTGGCTGACCGCCAAGGGCGTCGTCACCTTCTGGCCGTGCCGCCGCGACGGCGACGACGTCGTGCTCTACACCGACGAGACGCGCACGAAGGAACTGTCGCGCCTCCACTTCCTGCGCCAGCAGGTCGAGAAGAGGTCCGGCCGCGCCAACATGTGCCTGGCCGACTTCATCTCGCCCGAGGCGGACTGGATCGGCGGCTTTGCCGTGACGGCCGGCCACGGCATCGAGGAGCATCTCGCGCGCTTCCGCGCCGATCACGACGACTATTCGGACATCATGCTGAAGGCCCTGGCCGATCGCCTGGCCGAGGCCTTCGCCGAGCGCCTGCACGAGCGGGTGCGCAAGACCCTGTGGGGCTACGCGCCCGACGAGGCGCTTTCCAACGACGAGCTGGTGCGCGAGAAGTACCGCGGCATCCGCCCCGCCCCGGGCTATCCCGCCTGCCCCGACCACAGCCAGAAGCCCGAGCTGTTCCGGCTGCTCAATGCCGGCCAGAACGCCGGCATGACGCTCACCGAGAGCTTCGCCATGCTGCCGACGGCGGCGGTGGCCGGCTACTACTTCGCCCACCCCGAGGCGCAGTATTTCGGCGTCGCCCGCATCGGCCGCGACCAGGTCGAGGACTATGCGAAGCGCCGCGGCTGCACGGTCGAGCAGGCGGAGAAGTGGCTGCGGCCCAACATTGGCTACTGATCCCGTCCTGACCTACGCCCTCGTGCTCGCCGTCGGCCTGGTGGCCGGCACGGTGAGCGGCATCGTCGGTACGGGAGCCACCATCATCCTGCTGCCGGTCCTGGTGCTGGTCTTCGGTCCGCGCGAGGCGGTGCCGATCATGGCGATCGTGGCGTTGATGTCGAACTTCGCCAAGATCACCGCGTGGTGGCGCGAGATCGACTGGCGCGCCTGTGCCGCCTACGCGCTGGGCGGCATTCCCGCCGCCGCACTAGGCGCACGCACCCTCCTCGTCCTGCCCGAGCGCGCCGTCGACATCGCGCTCGGCCTCTTCTTCCTGGCGATGGTCCCGGGCCGCCGCTGGCTCGCCGCGCGCAACATCACCCTGGGCTATGGCGGCATGGCGCTGGCGGGCGCCGTGATCGGCTTCCTGACCGGCATCGTCGTCTCGACTGGCCCGCTCAGCGTGCCCGCCTTCGCCGCCCATGGCCTCGTGAAGGGCGCCTTCATCGCCACCGAGGCCGCCGGCTCGCTCGCCCTCTACATCAGCAAGGCCGTGACCTTCCGGGCGTTCGGCGCGCTGCCCCTCGACATCGTGGTCAAGGGCCTGATCTCCGGTTCGTCGGTCATGGCCGGGGCTTACGTCGCGCGCATCATCGTCGACAGGTTGAGCGTCGCCACCTTCCAGCGCCTGCTGGATGTCGTAATGGCCCTGTCCGGACTGGCGTTATTGTGGGCCGCCGTTCGTTAGGGCCAACGGTTGCACGGCACGCTCGTTGCAGCCCGGCTTATTGCGGCATGACTTCATCGCCAGTCATGGCATAGTCGCCGCCGTAAGGAGTTCCGAATGAAGCATCTTCTCAAGGCCGCCGCGGCGGCCACCCTCGTCCTCGCTGCCGGCGCCTGCACCATGGGGCAATCCAGCCCGCAGCAGCTCAACGCCACCAACGCCAATTCCCGCATCTACATCGGCTCGCTGACCTGCAACGTCGGCGGCAGCACCGGCTATCTGCTGGGCTCGTCCAAGCCGCTGGATTGCGTGTTCCTCGGCAAGGACGGCGTGTCGTCGGCGCAGTACACCGGCACGATCGACAAGGTCGGCATCGACATCGGCTACACCAAGGCCGTGCACACGATCTGGCGCGTCTATTCGCTGGGCTCGGACCGCGGCGTGCGCGACATCTCCGGCACCTATGTCGGCGAGCAGGGTACGGTCGCGGCGGGCGCCCAGGCCGGCGGCAACTGGATCTACGGCGGCAAGGACGCCGAGATCGGCATGCTGGCCTCTGGTGTGGTGCAGGACGCGGGCTACAACCTTGCGACCGGCATCGCCGCCATGACCATCAGGCTGAAGCGATAGCTTACGCCGTGCCCGTCGCCGCCTGCAGCGCGCAGCCGGCGACGGTGATGCGGTGCATCAGCCGCCGCTCGCCCTGATAGTCGTTGGCGGCATAGTGCCAGGTGGCGCGGTTGTCCCAGAAGGCGATCGAGCCTTCGCGCCAATGGAAGCGGCAGGTGAACTCGGGCCGCGTCGCATGGGCGTAGAGGTAGTCGAGCAGCGGTTTGCTGTCCTCGACCGACCACCCCTCGAAGCGCAGCGTGAAGGCGCGGTTGACGTAGAGCGCCTTGCGGCCGCTCAGCGGGTGTCTGATCACGACGGGATGCACGACGTCGGCACCGACCAGCTCCTGGTTGCCGAAGCGGCCGGCGCCTTCGGGATTGCGCGCGTTGACGCCGTCCTTGCCGAAGATGTGGGCCGAGCCGTGGACCGCGCTCAGCCCCTCGAGGGTGCGCTGCAGGCCGGGCGAGAGCGCCTCGAAGGCGCGGTACATGTTGGCGAACAGCGTGTCGCCGCCCTCGTCGGGCACCTCGCGCGCCAGCAGGATCGAGCCCATCGCCGGCTCGGCGTCGTAGCTGTGGTCGGTGTGCCAGCCGCCGCCGATGTTGGTCTTCTGCTCCGGCTCCTTCCTGACCTCGGCGATCTCGGGATAGCCGGGTGCCGCCTTGAAGAAGCGGTTGACGTCGATCGGGCCCCAGCGGCGCGCGAAGGCGATGTGCTGCTCGGGCGTGAGCTTCTGGCCGCGGAAGAAGACGACTCCATGCTCGACGAAGGCCCGCTGCACCTCGTCCCACTGCCGGTTGCTCATGGCGTTGAGATCGACGCCCGCCACCTCGGCGCCGCAGCCGCCGGTCAGCTTGTGAACCTGCACCGTTTCGTAGGCCATTTCGTTTCCTCCAAAACCAAGCCTAGCGCGTCTGCACGCCGAGCAACAGCAGGGCGGCCGACAGTGTGAAGACGCTGGCTGCCGTCGAGATCACCACGGCGTTGGTCGCCCGCGCCACGCCGATCCCGTACATCTGGCCGATCAGGTAGACGTTGGCGCCGGCCGGCATGGCGGCATTGAGCGTCGCCACCGCAAGCCACAGCGGATCGAGCGGGAAGACGTAGCGCCCCATCAGCCAGACCAGCACCGGCAACGCCGCGAGCTTGAAGGCCGAGGCGACCGCCGCCGACTGCCAGTGACCCTTCAGCCCGACATGGGCAAGCGAGGCGCCGACCATGATCAACCCGCAGGGCGGCGCGGCGGCCGCCAGGGCCTGCAGCACGCGGTCGACCACGACCGGGGTGGCGAGGCCCGGAACGTGGCTGGTCAGCAGGCCCCACAGCAGGCCGGCAAAGATCGCCGGGATGACCGGATGCCTCAGCATCGACAGCGCCGCGCCACCCAGCCGGCCGAGCAGGCCGCCGCGGCGCCGGTCGTCGCCCTCCATCTCCATGAGGAAGCAGGTGAAGGTGAGCAGGATCAGCGAATGCACGCTGATGATCATCAGCAGCGGCACCAGCCCCTTCTCGCCGAAAGCGTAGGTGATGAAGGGAATGCCGATGCCGACCCCGTTCGAGAAGGTGCCGGAGAGCGCGAACATCGAGCGGTCGCCGAGCCCCTGCCCCTGCAGGCGGCCGATCCCCAGGAGGAGTGCGTAGAGAACCGCCACGGCGCCGAAGAAGGCCGCCAGGACGTCGAACTCCAGCGTCTCCAGCCGCACCTTGGCCATGGAGCGGAACAGCAGCGCGGGAAACAGTGCGTAGAAGGTGACGGCGGTGAAGCCGCGCAAGCCCTCGGCGCTGAGCAGCTTCGAGCGGCCGATCAGCCAGCCGACCAGCACCATGCCGAACACCGGCACGATGATGTCGACGATCGCGCTCATGTGCTGGGGACGCGCCACTCCCGTGGCGCGTTCTTATTCTTTCTGGACGGTGCGGGCTCTCGCGCCCCAGCGTTTTCGCCGACTTCGGCGAAAACGCGCGAAGGCGCTGCCGCCCGCCAGCGCATATGAATGCGCCCTACGCCGCCATCGCGAGGTTGCTGTAGCGCGTCAGGTGATGCTGCTGGTTGCCGAACATCAGGTCGATCATGGTCAGCCGCTTGAAGTAGTGGCTGACCGACAGCTCGTCCGTGACGCCCATGCCGCCGTGCATCTGCACCGCGCTCTGGCCGCAGAACTTGCCCGACTTGCCGATCTGGACCTTGGCGCCGGAGGCCGCCTTGGCGCGCACCGTCGGATCCTTGTCGTCGATCTTGAGCGTGGCCATCAGCGTCATCGAGCGCGCTTCCTGCGCGTTGGTGAAGCAGTCAACCATGCGGTGCTGCAGCACCTGGAACTTGCCGATCGGCACGCCGAACTGCTTGCGGGTCTTGATGTATTCCAGCGTCGCGGCGTTGATCGCGTCCATGCAGCCGGTCGCCTCGGCGCACAGCGCCACGATGGCGCGATCGACCGCCTCCTCGACGACCGGGAAGGCGCCGTCGACCGTGCCCAGCACGGCATCGGCGCCGACCGAGACCTTGTCGAAGGTGAGCTCCGAGGCGCGCAGCGCGTCCTGCGTGGGATAGTCGCGGCGGGAAATGCCCTTGGCCTTGGCGTCGACGATGAACAGCGTGAGCCCCTTCGGCTCGCGCGCCGAGCCCGCGGTGCGGGCAAGCACGATGATCTGGTCGGCGGAGGCGGCGTTGTAGACCACGCCCTTGTGGCCCGACAGCGACCAGCCGGCGCCTTCCTTGGTCGCCTTCAGCGACACATCGGCGAGATTGTAGCGGCTCTGGCGCTCCAGCCAGGCGAAGGCGAACTGCTTCTTGCCCTCGATCATCGGCGGCAGCAGCGCCTCCTTCTGCGCCTTGGAGCCGGCGCGCGCGATCATGCCGCCGCCCAGCACCACCGTCGGCAGGAACGGCTCGAGCACCAGGCCTTTGCCGAACTGCTCCATGACGATCATCGTCTCGATCGGACCGCCGCCGTAGCCGCCATCCTCCTCGGTGAAGGCCATGCCGAGCCAGCCCAGCTCGGCAAACTGCGCCCAGTTCTCGGGCAGCCAGCCGCGCTCGGTGCCGGCGATCTTGCGGCGCGCGTCGAACGCGTACTTGTCGCGCACGAAACGCTCGGCGGCTTCCTGAAGCTGCTTCTGCTCGTCGGAAAGGGACAGGTCCATGTTTCTCCTCCGGAATTCTTGACGGTCGTTATAGCGCAAAGCCCTACAGGCCAAGCACCATCTTCGACACGATGTTCTTCTGAATCTCGGTGCTGCCGCCGTAGATGCTGGTCTTGCGCATGTTGAAATAGCGCGGGGCGGCGGGCACCGCATGGTCGGGGCCGATCGGCGTCTCGTTGGTGTCGTGGAACAGCATGCCCGGCTGGTAGGGCTGGGCATATTCGCCCACCGCCTCCATGGTGAGTTCCGCAATGCGCTGCTGGATTTCCGAGCCGCGCACCTTGAGCGTCGAGACCTCCGGCCCGGGCGCGCCGCCCTGGGCCATGGTCGAGAGCACGCGCAGCTCGCTCATCTCCAGCGCCTGCACCTGCAGGTCGATGTCGGCGATCTGGGCGGTGAAGGCCGGATCGTCGGCCAGCGTGCCACCGTCCTGCGGCTCGATGCGCGCGATCTGCCGCAGCATCGAGACGCCGCGCTTGGAGGACGGAACCTCGGCGATGCCCAGCCGTTCGTTGGCGAGCAGGAACTTGGCGCAGGTCCAGCCCTCGTTCTCCTTGCCGATCAGGTTCCCGACCGGGACCCTCACGTCGTCGAGGAACACGTCGTTCACGGCGTGCGCGCCGTCGGTCATGATGATCGGCCGCACCGTGACGCCCGGCGTCTTCATGTCGATCAGCAGGAAGGAGATGCCCTCCTGCGGCTTGGCTTCGGCGTTGGTACGGACCAGGCAGAAGATCCAGTCGCCCCAGTGCGCATACGAAGTCCAGGTCTTCTGGCCGTTGACGACGTAGTGGTCGCCGTCACGAACGGCGCGGGTGCGCAGGTTGGCGAGGTCCGACCCGGCGCCCGGCTCGGAATAGCCCTGGCACCACGACACTTCGGAGCTGCGGATACCGGGCAGGAAGCGTTCTTTCTGCTCGTCGGTGCCGAAGGTGTAGATCACCGGCCCGACCATCTTCGGCCCGAACGGCAGGATGCGCGGCGCGCCCTCCTCGGCCAGCACGTTCTCGAACAGGAAGCGCTGCGTGACGTCCCAGCCCGGGCCGCCGTACTTCCTGGGCCAGGTGTAGGCGAGCCAGCCCTTCTTCCCCAGCGCCTGCTGCCAGACCATGTGGTCGGCCCGGTCGTAGTGCTTGCCGGAGAAGGTCTTCTCTTTCGTCGCAGGCGACAGGTTCTCACGTGCGAAGGCGCGGATCTCGTCGGCGAACGCCTTGTGCTCGGGCTTGAGTGACAGGTCCATGCGCTAGAGCCCCAGCACCATCTTGGAGATGATGCCCTTCTGGATCTCGTTGCTGCCGCCGTAGATCGTGGTCTTGCGCGTGTTGAAGTAGCGCGGCGCGGCGAGATGGGCGTAGTCCGGCCCGACCGGCGCCTCGTTGGTGCCCTGCCACAGCAGCCCGGGCAGATACGGCGCCGAATATTCACCGACCGCCTCCATGGTGAGCTCGGTGAGGCGCTGCTGGATCTCCGAGCCGCGGATCTTGAGGCCGGACACTTCCGGGCCCGGCTGGCCGCCATGCGCCATCTGCGACAGCACGCGGAGCTCCGTGTACTCGAGCGCCGTGACCTGGATCTCGAGGTCGGCGATCTTCTCGGCGAAGGCCTGATTCTCGATCAGCGGCCGGCCGTTGTCCTGCTCGGCGCGGGCGATGTCCTTCAGCGCCTCGACGCCGCGCTTGGACTGCGGCACGGCGGCGATCCCGAGACGCTCGTTGGCCAGCAGGAACTTGGCGCAGGTCCAGCCCTCGTTCTCCTTGCCGACCAGGTTCTCGACCGGGACCTTGACGTTGTCGAAGAACACCTCGTTCACCTCGTGGCCGCCGTCGGCCATGATGATGGGCTTCACGGTGATGCCGGGTGTCTTCATGTCGATCAGCAGGAAGGAGATGCCCTCCTGCGGCTTGGCCTTTGGATCGGTGCGCACGAGGCAGAAGATCCAGTCGGCCCAGTGGCCCATCGTGTTCCAGGTCTTCGAGCCGTTCACGATGTAGTGGTCGCCTTGCTTCTCGGCCTTGGTGCGCAGGCTCGCGAGGTCGGAGCCCGAGCCCGGCTCGGAATAGCCCTGGCACCACCACACGGTGCTCTTGCGGATCGGCTCGAGATACTTCTCCTTCTGCGCCTCGCTACCGAAGGTGTAGATCACCGGCCCGACCATCTTGGTGCCGAACGGGATGATGCCCGGCGCATATTCCTCGGCGCAGATGTTCTCGAAGATGTAGCGCTCGGCCGGCGTGAAGCCCGGTCCACCGTGCTTCTGCGGCCACGTGTAGACCAGCCAGCCCTTCTTCCCCAGCGCCTGCTGCCAGCGCATGTAGTCGTCGCGCCCCAGATGCTTGCCGTTCTTCACCTTGTCGCGCACGTCGGCGGGCAGGTTGGCGTGCACGAAGCCGCGCACCTCGTCGGCGAATTTCTGCTCTTCGGCGGTGAAAGCGAGATCCATGCTCCCCTCCCGGGACGGGCGTTTTCGGTTTGGCCGGATATTAGCGGCGAGGCGACCTCGGACAAGCAAAACGGTGCCGGATCGCGGCTGGAGTCGCCGCGGCGCGGAACGGCTTTACGTAGGAAATCGTTTACGTCAGGGCACTTCGCCCGCGGTCATCGCGTACCGTGCGGCGGGAAAGGCGAAGGCGTCGCCCTGCCATGCCGGATCGCCCTTCTCCAGCTTCAGCCGGTTGTCGCGGGCGGTGCGCGCGAAGAGCCGCAGGGCGGCCGCGTCGTCGAGCGCTTCGGTCCCGAGGTCGAGATGCTTGGCGTACAGCGCCGTCCGGAGCGCGCGCACCACGGCCGCGTCCCAGATCGCCGCGTTCATCTCGGAGTGACCCTGCAGGGAGTAGGCGTGGAGGTTGCACGAGCCGACCGTCGCCCACACGTCGTCGACCACCATCAGCTTGCCGTGCACGTAGGTCGGTTGCCGCGCCGCGCCCTGTCGCGCCGCGATCCCGGCCAGCAGGAAGTCGCGATGCGCCGCGAGCGCCGCGAGGCTGCGGAAGCGCGCCTGCTGCGCCGGATCGCGCCGCGCCGCGTAGACGTAGGGTTCGGGGTCGGCGGCCGTCAGCAGCACCACCTCGACGCCGCGTGCCAGCGCGCCGAGAAGACGATCGGCAATCTCCGGCACCGGGATCGCCTGGTTCTCGATGTAGATCGTGCGCCGGGCCGCGTCGATCGCCTGCCTGTACTGCTCGAGCACCGCGCGCTCGCCCCGCGCCACGTCGAACGGCGCACCGCCCGGCGCCGGCCGGCCGTCGCTGTAGCGCCCGGCGTGCAGCATGCGCTGGATCTGCACCGTGCTGTCGCCGCGCGGCGGCGAGAGCGCGGCCGGAAAGGCCATCGCATCGGACGCGTCGCACGCCCAGTTGCCGTCCGTGGCGCCGCGCTCGCTCGCCTCGTTCCAGCGCTGGACGAAATTGTGATGAACGTCGGTCGCCGCGGGCCCGGCGATCTCGATGTACGAATCGTGGCGGCTGAGCGCCTTGGCCGTCAGGTTGGCGCCGCCGACGAAGGCGGTCTCCGACGGCGTGCCGGCATCGATCATCCAGCATTTCTGATGCTGGCAGTAGACGGTCGCCGCGCGATCCCAGCGGATGCGCACCCTGGAATCGCGTGCGGCCAGCATGGCGCGATCCGCCGCCGAGCCGCCGAACAGGCGACCGTCGTGATAGAGTTCGGGGTTGGGCCGCCACGCCAGCATCCGGACATCGACACCGCGCGCGGCGGTGCGGTCGAGCAGGTCGAACAGCGCGCCGCGGCCGTCGGGAAAGGCGAAATCGTCGGCATAGAAGGCGACGGTGAGCCACACGCTCCGCCGCGCCGCCTCGATCGCCTCGCCGATCCGCCGGAAGATCGACACGCCGTCGACCATCGGCTGCACCAGATTGCCGCCGCGCACCGGGTAGCTGCAGGCCGCGACCGGCGGGATATGGGCGGCGGCGGTCATGCGCTCACGGCACGATCAGCGCCTTGTCGGCCTTGAGCTTGTCGATCGCCGCGTCGCTCAGGCCCGCCTCGCGTAGCACCTCGACGCCGTCGCCGCCGACCAGCGGCGCGTGGCGGCGGAACTCGACCTTGGTCTTCTCGAAATCGAGCGGGCTCGCGAAGGTGGTGATCGGGCCTTCGGTCGGATGCTCGCGGTCAGTGAAGAAGCCGGTCGCCTTGAGATGCGGATCGTCGAGCAGCTCCTCGAGCGTGCGCACCGGCATCGCCGGAATGTCGGCCTTGTCGAACATCTCCAGCCACTCGTTGGTGGCGCGGTGTTTCAGCAGGTCGCCCAGCACCTGGTAGAGCTCGCTGAAATGCCTGGCGCGCTCCATGCGGTCGACGAAGCGCTTCTCCTTCGCGAGGTCGGGCCGGCCGGCCAGCTCGAAAAAGGTGATCCAGTGCTGGTCGGTGTAGGGCAGCGCGCAGATGTAGCCGTCCTTCGTGGGGAACGGATGGCGGAACTTGTTGATGATGCGGTCGTAGCCCATGGCGCCGCGCTCGGGCTTCCAAGTCGCGCCGAACAGGTGCTCGGTCAGCCAGAACGAGGCCAGCGTCTCGAGCATCGGCACCTCGATCATCTGGCCCTCGCCCGTCGCCTTGCGGTGGTAGAGCGCGCCCAGCACGGCGATGCAGAGATGAAGCCCCGTCGTCTTGTCGGCGATCAGGCTCGGCATGAAGCGCGGCGGCAGACCGTCGACCCTCGACTGCAGGGAGGCGGCGCCCGACACGCCCTGCACCAGATCGTCGAACGCCGGCTTGTGGCCGTACGGGCCCTTGCGCGCATAGCCCAGCGAATAGGCGTAGACGATCGACGGGTTGATCTTCTTCAGCTCCTCGTAGCCCAGCCCGAGCCGCTCGATCGCCTGCGGCCTGGAGTTGTGGATGAAGAGGTCGGCGCCCCTGATCATGTCCTTCAGCACCGCGACGGCCTCGGCCTTCTTGAGGTCGAGGCAGATCGAGCGCTTGTTGCGGTTGGCCGCCATGTAGATCGGGCCCATGCCTTTGCCATTGCCCAGGCTGCCGCCCGAGGCGCGCAGCAGGTCGCCCTCCGGCGGCTCGACCTTGATCACGTCGGCGCCCATGTCGGCCAGGTGCTGCGTCGCGAACGGCCCCAGCAGGACGGCCGTCAGATCGATCACCTTCACCCCCTGCAGCGGTCCCGGCATTTCCTCTTCCTCGCTTTTCTCGTCATCCGTTCCATGCGTGCGCACTATGGCATACACCGCAGCGCTGGGGCATGTTCCGCCCCTGACCGAGGAGAAGACGAGCAATGCCCGGAGCGCTGGACGGCCTGCTGGTGGTGAGTGTCGAGCAGGCGGTGGCGGCCCCCTACTGCGCCGCTCGCCTGGCGGACGCGGGGGCCCGCGTCATCAAGATCGAGCGGCCGGAGGGCGACTTCGCGCGCGCCTATGACGGCTACGTGCACGGCCTCTCGAGCTATTTCGTCTGGCTGAACCGCGGCAAGCAGTCGCTCACCCTGGACTTCAAGCAGAAGGACGACCTCGCGCTGCTGCACCGGCTGATCGGCAAGGCCGACGTGCTGATCCAGAACCTGGCGCCGGGTGCGGCCGAGCGCGCGGGCTTCGGCTCGGCCGCCATGCGCGCCGCACACAGGAAGCTGATCACCGTCGACATTTCGGGCTACGGCGACCACGGCCCCTACAGGGACCGCCGCGCCTACGACCTGCTGGTCCAGGCCGAGAGCGGGCTGGCCTCGATCACCGGCACCGAGCACGCGCCGGGCCGCGTCGGCATCTCCGCCACCGACATCGGCACCGGCATGTACGCGCACGCCGCCGTGCTGGAAGCGTTGCTCGCGCGGCAGAAGACCGGCGAGGGCCGCGCCATCTCGGTGTCGCTCTTCTCCTCGATGGCCGAATGGATGACCGTGCCGCTGCTCGCCATGGACTACGCCGCCTACGAGTGGCCGCGGCTCGGCCTCACCCATCCCTTCATCGCGCCCTACGGCGTCTATCCCAGCGCCGACAAGGTGCCGCTCTTGATCTCGATCCAGAACGACCGCGAGTTCGAACGGCTGTGCCACGGCGTGCTCGACCGGCCGGGGCTGGAGAAGGATCCGAACTACGCCACCAACAAGGCGCGCAATGCGCGGCGTGACGCCACCAACAGGATCGTGGCCGACATCTTCGCCAGCAAGAGCTTCGCCGACCTCGCCGCGCGCCTCGACGCCGCACAGATCGCCTGGGCTCGCGTCAGTTCGGTGAAGAACCTGACCAGCCATCCGCAGCTCCGCCGCACCAGCTTCGGCTCGAGCGGCGGCGACATCTCCATCCCCGCGCTCGCCGCGTCGTACACCGGCGAGCCCGAGCGGCTGGGCGACGTGCCGACGCTCGGCCAGCACAGCGCCGAGATCCGCCGGGAATTCGCCGCCTGATGTCGAGAGGGCTGACGGGCCGCCTGCTGACAGGAGCAAGGCTCGCGGCCTACGGCGCGGCCTACTTCTTCGCCGCCGGCGCGTTCATGAGCTACTGGCCGGTCTGGCTGCGCGACCGCGGCGTCACCGACACCGAGATCGGCACGCTGTTCATGTCGCGCCAGATCGTCTCGGTGATCGCCACACTGTCGGTCGGCTGGATCGCCCATCGCCTGGGCGGGCCGCGCGGCGTGATGGTGACGCTGGGCCTCGGCGCCGTCGTCATGATCGTCGCCTACGATTTCTCCCACACTTTCCTCGCCATCTTCGCCGTCACCATGATCTGGGGCTTCATGTGGTCGCCGCCCATGCCGCTCTACGACGGCGTGCTGGTGACCGAGACCAGGCGGCACGGGCTCGACTATGCCCGCGTGCGCATGTGGAGCTCGGTCGCCTTCATCGGCGGCGCGTTCCTGGCCGGCATCGCCGTCGACCGCTACGGCCCGCCCTGGGTGCTCTATGTCGGGCTGGCGAGCATCGTGCTCCTGGCCCCGTTCTCCTTCCTGCTGCCGGCCGCCCCGGCGCGACCGGCGGGGCCGCAGCCCGATCACGCCGCCTTCAGGGTCGGCGACCTGCTGCGCCAGCCGGCGTTCCTGCTGTTCCTCATGGCCACCGGCTTCTGCGCGGCCAGCCATTCGGTGCTCTACAGTTTCGGCACGCTGACCTGGCGCGCCGCCGGCATCGACGACGTGACGATCAGCGCGCTGTGGGCCGAGAGCGTCGCCATCGAGATCGTGCTGATGCTGTTCGGCGGCTGGCTGCTGAAGCGCCTGGGCGTGTGCGGCCTGATCGGGCTCGGCCTCGCGGCGGGCATCGTGCGCTGGACGGCGATGGCCTTCACCACCGACCTGTGGGCGCTGGTGCTCCTGCAGGCGCTGCATTCCTGCACCTTCGCGGCCTGCCACCTCGGCGCCATGGCCTTCCTGCAGCGCGCGCTGCCGGCCCACGGCGCCGCAATCGGCCAGAGCCTCTACTATGCGCTCGGCACCGGCGCCACGCAGGCGCTGGTCTTCCAGTTCTCCGGCCTGCTCTATGCGGAGTTCGGCCAGCGCGCCTTCCTCGGCATGACCGCCGTCAGCGCGGTCGGCCTGTGTGCCCTGCTGCTGCTCGCCCGCCTGTGGAAAGGTGAGCTCCTGGTCGGACAGCCGAGGCCACAACCTTTGTCATCCTGAGCACAGCGAAGAATCTCACGCCCGCAACCGAATCGTTTGGTCGTTCCGCAAGGTCCTTCGCTACGCTCAGGACGACAGTTGTTCCTAGCGTGACCGCCCGCGCGCCGTGACCGGCCAGATCTCGACCAGCGTATCGCCCTTCACCACGTGATAGCTCTCGTAGAGGTTCACGGTCGGGTCGCAGTGCGGCGGTGTCAGCACGACCTGCTCGCCGAGCCCGGGCGCCGCCTGGCCCTCGGGCGCGATCACCGCGAGATGCTCGTCGCCCATGAAGCGCGTCGTCGAGCCGGGGGCGGCGCCCCTCAGGATCACCGGCGGGCCCTTCTCGGTCGCCATCGCCTTCAGCCCGGCATCGACCGTCGCCATGCCGGGCGCATTGGCGCTCACCACGCGCGAATCGATCTGCAGCGCCTGTTCGAAGGTCGGCCTGTCCGCCCCGCGCAGGTCGCAGACATTGTAGTCGTGGTCCATGAAGACGTAGGAGCCGACCTGCAGCTCGGTGAAGGCGCCGAGTCGGGCGTCGATGAAGTGCGTGCCGGTGCCCGAGCCGGTGACGATGTCGGGCTTCAGCCCGGCGGCCTCGAGCTTCGCCAGGATGCCCTTGAGATAGGCCGTGCGCTCCTCGATCTCGGCCGTGCGCTGCTTGAAATCGACGATGTGCTGGTGGCGGCCGCAATAGAACTGCACGCCGGCGTACTTCAGCGACTTCTGCTTCGCCGCGAGCTGCGCCAGCTCGACCGTGGCCTCGGGCGAGGCGGTGCCGGTGCGATGGATGCCGGGATCGATGTCGACGATCACCCTCAGCACTTGGCCGGCCTTCGCCGCCGCCGCGGCCAGCGCCTCGACATTGGCCGGATGGTCGACCACGACCATCAGCCCCTTCACCTTGGCGTTGAGCGCGATCAGCCGCTGGATCGCCTGCGGCGTCACCACCGGCGAGGTGATGTGCAGGCCCGCGATGCCGGCTTCGCCCAGCGCCTCGGCCTCGCCCAGCTTGGCGCAGCAGACGCCGAGCGCCCCGGCGGCGATCTGGCGGCGCGCGATATCGGCCGACTTGTGGGTCTTGGAATGCGGCCTGAGGTTCACTTTGTGCGCCTTGGCGAAAGCCGCCATCTCCGCGATGTTGCGGTCGAGCATTTCCAGATCGAGCACCAGAGCCGGCGTGTTGAGCGACTGCCGCGATCCCTGCTGGCCGATGAGATGCCCGTGCAAACGCTCCGCTTCGCTACTCATTTCTTCTGGTCCTCTGTCTGAAGGTTGCGCACGACCATGGCCTCGCCGGTCGTGCCGCGGTTGACGCCGGCGCTCTTCATGAAGGTGTTGTCGCGGCCGGTGCCCCACAGCGCCACGCCCTGGGCCAGCAGGCCGCCATCCACCTTCACCGTCTCGCCAGTGATGAAGCGGGCCTCGTCCGAGCACAGGAACGCCGCCACGTCGGCGATGTGCTCGGGCTCGCCGCGGTCTGGCCACGGCTGCTGGCCGAACTGCTTCTCGTACTTCTCCGGCCGGCCGCGATGGACCAGCGGCGTGGAAATCACGCCGGGCGCGATGCCGACCACGCGGATGCGGTTGGGGCCCAGCTCGGCCGCCACGTTCTCGATCAGGCTGATGCAGGCGGCCTTGGCGGCCGAATAGGCGTGGCTGCCGCCGCCGCCCACCATGCCGGCGATCGACGCCGTCACCAGGATCACTCCGCCGTCTCCATGCTTCTTCATGGCGAGCGAAGCATGCTTCATGCCGAGGAACACCGAGCGCGTCAGCACGGCGAAGGTGTAGTCCCAGTCCTCGACGCTGGTCTCGGCGATCGGCCCGAAGGCACCGCCGACGCCGGCGTTGAGATAGGCGATGTCGAGCCGGCCGAAGCGCTTCTCCGCCGCCGCGACCGTGGCCGCGACGTCGGCTTCCTGCGCCACGTCGCAGCGCACGAAGGCGATGTCCTCGCCATGGCCCTGCGCCTTGGCGACCGCCAGCGTCTCGGCACCGTTCGCCTCGTTGAGATCGGCGACGACCACCTTCGCGCCTTCGCTGAGGAAACGCATCACGGTCGCGCGGCCCATGCCGCTCGCGCCGCCGGTCACGATCGCGACCTTGCCAAGAAGTCGTTTCATGTCGATGTCGCCCTCCGGTGCCATGGTGGTGTTGCACAGAGCCGCGGGCAAGCCTAGCGTTTCGCATTGTCAGAGGAGTTCCGACATGAAGTTCGACCTGCTATTGGCAGTCGAGCACCATTTCCTTGATAGATGCTCGTACTCCTCCACATCCGGGCTGTTCCAGGCCGCCTGCGCTGTGCTCGCCAGGCATATCCGCGGACCACGAGCGGATGGGTAGCTGGCGCGTACTGTTGCGTATGTACGCAGCCGTGTTGGGCTTCTCTTGCCTACTAGGTGAGCCCGGAATTTCTCGTGCTCAATACAACGACGATCTCTGCGTCGTACGCATCAAAGGTTCCGATCCGGGGCCCGGCGAGGGCGGTTCGTCCCATCGTCTTGCGCGAAATGTCCGAAGTCTGCCCGGGGTCGATTGGCCCATCGTCTTCCGACATGACATTTCGCCCTCCATTTGGCGTATCGACACCGACTACGCGCTGGTTCCCATGGCAGGCGACTGGCCTCGGACCTTCGGCTCGCTCTTCGTTCGCTTCGCCGCGGGAAATATGCCGGGCAGGGTAATCGGCGCCGCCGATCTCAGCGTGCACGTCCTCGATCCGGGTACGCTCGAATTTCGCCAGATCGCGGCCTACGAACGGGGCGAAAGGAAATTCTACCAGGATGTCATTCGTGTCGACCGCATGAACGCGACGATCGTCGGCGGCACGGAAGGGCTTTTCGTGGTTGAAGGCGACAGGCTGCGACCGTTCGACGACGTGATGAAGAGGTCGACTTCGGTCGGCAGACTGACCGACCTTCCCAAGTTTGGCGCCATCGCATGGGAATCCAACGCTTCGATATTCATCCGCTGGGATAGCGGTCGTTTCGAAGAAATTCTCACCTCGGGATCAGCTTTGTACAGAATCCAAGAACTTGAGAATCCCGATCTGCTCGTCTTCCAGTTTCATAGTCGCACCGAGGTGCTTCCCGTATCGGGGGCAACAGGGGACCGCCGCATTTCGAATATTCATCCGAGCCCTTGGCCAGCCTCCAACCGTATGGGCCTCGCCAGCAAGGTTTTCGGCGAGTATTTGCTCGGCCCGGAGAACGACGTGTCCGGACACCTGCAGCGGCTAGGCCGCAATGGCCTGGAACCCGTGCCGGGACCAGTCATCTCCAAAGCCGAATTGCTCGACCTCACGGCCGTGGGACTGGTCCTCGTCCGAGCGGCCGAAGGTTTTTTTGTGTACGACGGCAAGGAACTATCGCGTCTGGAAGTGGGCGCGGAGCTTGCCGGCATGGCCTACGGCTTGGACATGCCGTCGATAGGGCGGGCGTTCTTGAAGAGCCTGGACTCTCTTTTCCGGATCACCCGGGACAAACGAGTGGAACGGGTTGCGCTGCCCACGGACTTCGATGCGGCCGGCGCTCAATTCGTCGATATGCCGGCAAGGAAGGCGGCCCTCGCGCTGACCGAGCGTGGCGTGTTTGCCGTAGATGGCGATATGACGATCAAGCGCGTAAGTGGTGGCGAAAAGGTCGTGAGGGGAACCGTCGCCCATCCCGACAGCGTTATCCCCGTTCGCAATGAATTGATGTTGGCTGATCACACGGGAATGTATGTCGTCACTGGCAAACGGACCCTGCGCACTCCCGGCTGTCCATGACTGCTAGATGATCTCGATCACGTCGTCGCCGCCGTCATAGAGCTTCTCGACCAACGTCTTGCGGCGTTCGAGCGTGGCGCGCTGGTTGATGTAGCCCTTGTCGGTGATCTCGTGGCCGTCGACCTGCGGCGGCTCCTCCATCAGCAGCACGCGCTTCACCTGCATGGAGGAACCGCGGCTCCCCGCGTTCATCTTCGCGAGCCCGTCCCTCAGCGTACCGACCACGGCGGGATGCGCGAGGAGCTGGCCCAGCGTGAGCTTCGCGCCCTCGTCATTCGCGAGCCGCCGGCAGGCGGCGATGTTGGGGAAGCCCAGCAGCCCCACATGGTCCCGGCCCTCGCCGCAGACCACGGCGTCCTGCAGCACCGGCGAGGCGGCGGCGATGGCCGTGGTGCGCAGCGTGCCCACCAGCACGAAGGTGCCGCTCATCAGCTTGAAATCCTCGACGACGCGGCCGTCGAAGATCAGGCCGAGGCTCGGATCCTGCGGATCGACGAAGCGGCCGGCATCGCCGATCTTGTAGAAGCCCTCCTCGTCGAACATCCCGGCCGTGAGCTCGGGCTGCTTGTGGTAGCCCGGGGTCACGATCACGCTCTTCAGCCGCAGCTCGTAGCGGCCGGCCTCGCCGGTCGGCACCATCTTGAGCCGCACGCCGGGATAGGGCAGCCCGACCAGGCCGACGCGATCGGACGCCCAGTGCACGCTGGTCGCCGTCGGCGCGGTCTCGGTGGCGCCCCAGCCGGTGACGAACGGGATGCGGTAGCCGGTGTGCCTGACCGCCAGCGCTTCCATGCGCTCGTAGAGATCCTGCGGCAGCGTCGCGCCGCCGTAGGACAGCACCTTGATGTTCCTGAAGAAGCGCTTGGCGAAGCTGTCGTCCTTCTCGAGCGCCGTCGCCAGCATGGCGTAGCCCGCCGGCACGTTGGAGAAGGTGGTCGGCGAGACCTCGCGCAGGTTGCGCAGCGTCTCCTCGAACAGGCCGGGCAGCGGCTTGCCGTCGTCGATCCAGGTCGTGCCGCCCTCGTTGAGGTTGCCCTGCAGCGTGGCGTTGCCGCCCATCGTGTGGTTCCACGGCAGCCAGTCGAGCATCACCGGCGGCGGCTCGTCCGCTGCGCGCACGCGGCCCATGCTCATCATGGCGACATTGGCGCACATCATCTCCTGGGTGTTGATCACGGCCTTCGGCATGCCGGTGCTGCCAGACGTGAACAGGAATTTGCCCACGGTCCCGGGCCCGATCGCCGCCACCGACCGGGCGACCGCCCCGGTCGGCCGGGTGGCGACCAGCTCGCTCCACGGCAGCGACGGCATCCCGGGCGGCGCCTTGTCGACATGCACGACCAGGACGCCCTTGAGGTCCAGCGCCGCCAGCGCGCGGGCATAGATCTCGCCGTTCTGCACGAACACCAGGCCGGGCCGCACCAGATCGAACACGTATTTCAGCTTGGCGTGGTCCTGGCTCATCACCGAATAGGCCGGCGACACCGGCGCCACGGGCGCACGCGCCTGCATGGCGGCCATGGTCAGCAGAGCGAACTCGATGGAATTCGACGACAGGATCATGACCGGCCTGTCGGGGCCGAAGCCGCGGTCGAGCAGCGCCTCAGTCACCGCATCGACCTGCCGCTTGGCCTCGGCATAGCTCACCTTCAGCCACTCGCGGTCGGGTCCGCGGCGCTGCGCCAGCCAAAGCCGGTCGGGCGCCTCGGCCGCCCATTTTGCCAGCAGGGCCGGCACATGCCGGGCGTAGGGCTTCAGCCGGTGGTTCGATTGCAGCACGACCGTGCCGTCGGCCCGCCGCTCGACCTCGATATCCCGACTGAGGAACTCGACCGGCCTGAAGGGGGCCTGCATGACGCTGTCCAACGCGCTTCTCCCGGAAAGACTCTTGCCGCGATTTAGAAGCGCGGTCGCGCGCTCGGCAAGGCCGGGCTCAGCCTGCGTCGATCGATCTTTCGCAGAATGCAATGAAAGCAACGGCCTCGTCGCGCGCGGCGCGTGCATGTTCGACCGTCAGCGTGTCCTCGGCTTCATAGTCGGCGATCAGGCGACGATCCAGCCCACGACTGAGGCGAGCGACCTCGGCCTTGGCGCCGAGTGATGCTTCACGATCGAGTTGGCTCAGTCGCGCGATCAGTCCGCTATGGGTCTTTGGTAGCGGCAGACCACGATCGACGAACAGGGCCAGCACCGCGTGGTGCATGGCGTAATACGCGGTATGGGCGATCACTTCAGGAAGTTCGAGTTCGGCGCGGGCCTCGACCATCGCCAGCAGGCGTCGGGCCCGCCGCAGATGCTGCCTGACCTCGTCTTTCACAAGGGCACGCCTTCGGTACGAATGGCCCTTATGAGGTAGCTGTCTTCTTCCATGCGCCTGCCCGCTATGGGGAGGGGCTGTATGAATTGTCCGGTCTCATAAAGAAGGTCCGTCCCCAGGTCAGCCAGGCGATTGAGATCGTCCGATGACGGCTCGCCTGCGAGAAAGACCGCAATATCCCAGTCCGAGTCGGCGCGCGCGTCGCCCCGCGCGCGCGAGCCGTACAGCACGACCTTCACGACACGGCCGTCGAAAGCGGTCACGACGCGGCGCTTGTATTCGCGCGGCAAAGACAGGTCGGAATCCATGTTGCGCTTATATCATGTCGCCCTGTGAAACGCCGCTCGGCCCCTGCGGCCTGAATGCCCGTTCACATCGGCTCGGTTTTCCGCCAGAGTGCGCCGCAGCATAAAGGGAGAGAGCGATGGACTTCGAATACTCGGACCGCACCAAGGAACTTCAGGAAAAGCTCCAGAAGTTCATGGACGAGGTGATCTACCCGGCCGAGCCCGTCTACGAAGAGCAGATGGAGAAGGCCAAGGACCGCTGGCAGCTCCCGCCGGTGATGGAGGAGTGCAAGACGGAGGCGAAGAAGCGCGGCCTGTGGAACATGTTCCTGCCGGCCGACCGCGAGTCGGGCGACACGCACGGCACGATGGGCCTCTCCAACCTCGAGTACGCGCCGATCTGCGAGATTCTCGGCCGTTCCTCGATCGCCTCGGAGGCGACCAACTGCTCGGCGCCCGACACCGGCAACATGGAGGTGTTCGCCCGCTACGCCTCGAAGGAACTCAAGGAGAAGTGGCTGAAGCCGCTGCTCAACGGCGAGATCCGTTCCTGCTTCGCCATGACCGAGCCGGCCGTCGCCTCGTCCGACGCGCGCAACGTCGAGTGCCGCATCGAAAGTGACGGCAACGACTACGTGATCAACGGCCGCAAATGGTGGTCGTCGGGCATGGGCGATCCGCGCTGCAAGGTCATCGTGCTGATGGGCAAGAGCGATCCCGGCGCGCCGGCCTACCGCCAGCAGTCGATGATCGTCGTGCCGCGCGACGCCAAGGGCATCAAGGTCGTCAAGATGCTGCACGTGTTCGGCTACGACGACGCCCCGCACGGCCACGCCGAGGTGATCTACGACAACGTGCGCGTGCCGAAGTCCAACATCCTGCTGGGCGAGGGTCGCGGCTTCGAGATCGCCCAGGGCCGCCTCGGTCCCGGCCGCATCCATCACTGCATGCGCGCCATCGGCGTCGCCGAGCGGGCGCTCGAGATGGCGATCAAGCGCGCCAAGAGCCGCGTCGCCTTCGGCCAGCGCATCTCGGAGATGGGCGTCACCAAGGCCCATGTCGCCGACATGCGCATGGAGATCGACATGGCCCGCCTGCTGGTGTTGAAGGCTGCCTGGGCGATGGACAAGTTCGGCAACAAGCAGGCCCGCCAGCAGATCGCCATGATCAAGGTGGCGGTGCCCAACATCACCTCGAAGGTCGTCGACCGCTGCCTGCAGCTGCACGGCGCCGGCGGCGTCTCCCAGGTGTTCAAGCTCGCCAGCATGTATGCCCACCAGCGCACGCTGCGCCTGGCCGACGGTCCGGACGAGGTCCATCGCGACCAGGTCGGCCGGCTCGAGATCGCCAAGTACAACTAAGCCGTCACTTGACGGACGGAGACGGGGCGCGATCCTTCGGGGTCGCGCCCTTTGTTCACGCCTACCCTCATCCTGAGGAGGCCGCGCAGCGGTCGTCTCGAAGGATGGGCACCGGTACGGGTCTATCTACGACTCCTGGCCAGATCGCGAAGTGATTCATAGTCGCCGCGGATCAAGGCTTCCTTCTTTGTCCGCGACCAGCCCTTTATCTGGCGTTCGACGGCGATCGCGTCCGTGATGTCCAAGAAGTGCTCAGCCCAGACAAGCACGACCGGAAGTCGGCGCGACGTGTAACCGCCATAGTAGCCATTGTTGTATTCCGAAACTCGGCGGTCCAAGCCCTTGCGAGCCGAGCCGACATAGTAGCTGCCGTCAGCGCATCTCAGCATGTAGACGTGGGCGCCAGCTTCCTCTGACATCGACTGAACCGGTTGCCCGTACTGTAGCCCATCCTTCGAGACGGCCGCTGCGCGGCCTCCTCAGGATGAGGGCATTGCCGATCAGGATGGGCGCGTTCCCGGCGGCGACTGCGGCGGCGCCGGCGGGCCGTCGGGCATGGCCAGCAGCTCGCTCTCGGGCGCGCCGGCTTCGTAGGCCCGGACCAGCGCCTCGGGATCGAAGGCGACGCCGATCGGGTTCTTCTTGAACTCCGCCGTCTGGAAGTGGGCCGCCGTCGCCTCCTTGGTCGGGTAGCGGTCGACCTGCAGCTCGACGCCGTTGCCGTCGGGGTCGCGGTAGTAGATCGACACGGTCGGTCCGTGATGGATGCAGCGCATCGGCTCGATGCCGAGCTTCTTCACGCGGGCATAGGTCGAGAGCAGCGCGCCGATATCGGCCAGCGTGTAGGCGACATGCGCCAGGCCCGAGGTCCTGGCGTCGGGCGCCTTGAGCCCGGCCAGGTTCACGATGCCCAGGCGATGATGCTCCTCGTCGTAGGTCAGGAAGCAGATGTAGTCGGTGCGCTGGACGATCCGCATGTTCAGCACGGCCATGTACCAGTCGATCATCTTCTGGATGTTCGAGGAGCGCAGCACGAAGTGGGCGAACAGGACCGGCGTGGCCGGCTTGGGATCGAGCTTGCGGCGGCGACGCGCTGTCGTTTCGACGATCGTGTCCATGGGAACCTCCGGGGGAGCGAGGAAGCGGCATTTGACCCCGTGCAAGCCTGCCGCGCAATGCCGTCGCTTGACCCCGGCCGCGGGCAGGGGCACTCCCGACGGCCTGATGTCCGCACCAGCCGCCGACGCGCCCGACGCGCTGTCCTCGCTCATTCCCTCGCGCACGGTGCGCGGCTTCTTCCTGGCGGTGGTCTCCGGCCTCTTCTTCACCCTGCTCAACGTCTCGGTGAAGGAGCTGGCGAGCGAGATGCCGCCGCTCTTCGTGTCGTGGGGCCGCTGGCTCGGCGGCATCGCGCTGATCGCCCCCTTCATGCTGTGGCGGGTGGGCCTCGCCGGCATGAAGTCGCACGACATGAAGCTCCACTGGATCCGCGGCCTGTTCCACACGCCGGGCTACGCGCTGTGGTACGAGGCCGTGGTCTGGTTGCCGCTCGCCACCATGGCGGCGCTGGGCTTCACCGGCCCGATCTTCGTCACCCTGGGCGCCGTGCTGTTCCTCGGCGAGACCGTGCACTGGCGGCGCTGGCTGGGCGTCGGCACGGGCTTCGTCGGCATGCTGGTGATCGTCCGCCCCGGCATCGTCGAACTGAACCCCGGCATCCTGATGATGTCGCTGGCGGTGCCGCTGATCGCCGGCTCCAACCTGATCGCCAAGGTCGTGTCGGGCCGCGACACGCCGGCCGTCGTCGTGCTGTGGCAGAGCGTGGTCGGCGCCATCTGCTTCACGCCCTTGGGCCTCTGGTACTGGCAGACGCCGACGCTCCTGCAGCTCGCGCTGTTCCTGTCGGCCGGCTTCTTCGGCACGATGGGCTACTTCTTCATCACCTGGGCCTATCGCCTGCTCGATATTTCCGCCCTGCAATCCATCACCTTCCTCGCCATCGTGTGGGCCGCCTTGATGGATGTGGCGGTCTGGGGCAAGACGGCCGACGTCTGGACGTTCGTGGGCGCGGCGATCATCGTGGCGGCCACGACCTACATCGCGCATCGCGAAGCTGTCGCTGGGGGGAAAAAGAAATGACCGATCGTCTGGCCGGCAAGGTCGCGCTCATCACCGGCGGCGCCTCGGGCCTCGGCGCCAATGCCGCGGCCCTCATGGTGCAGGAAGGCGCCAGGGTCGTGGTCGCCGACGTCGCCGTCGACCGCGGCAAGGCCGTGGCCGACAAGCTCGGCTCCGCGGGCCATTTCGTGAAGCTCGACGTCACCAGCGAGGACAACTGGAAGGCTGCCATCGCCGAGACCGTGACCAAGTTCGGCGCGCTGCACGTGCTGCTGAACTCGGCGGGCATCGGGCTCAGCAAGACCGTGGAGGAGATCGAGCTTGCCGAGTGGCGCCGCGTCCATGCGATCGACCTCGACGGCGTGTTCCTCGGCTGCAAGCACGGCGTCGGCGAGATCAAGAAGCACACGGGCGGGCAAAGCGGGCGGCTCGGCGGGTCGATCATCAACATCTCGTCGATCTCGGGCATCATCGCCGGCGCCAACATGGCGGCCTACAACTCGGCCAAGGCCGGCGTGCGGCTGCTCAGCAAGTCAGTGGCGCTGCACTGCGCCAAGTCGGGCTACAACATCCGCTGCAACTCGGTGCATCCCACCTTCATCGACACGCCGATCCTCGACAAGTACCGCGACCGCTTCGGCCAGGAGATCATGCAGCAGAAGCTCGGCAAGCAGGTCCCGATCGGCCGCCTCGGCCGGCCCGAGGAAGTGGGCTGGGCGCTGGTCTTCCTCGCCTCCGACGAGTCGAGCTTCATGACCGGCTCCGAGGTCGTGATCGACGGCGGCATCTCGGCGATGTGACGTGTTGTCATCCTGAGCGAAGCGAAGGATCTTTCATGCTGCTTTCCCACAATAACCATCGCCTCTACTTCGACCTCGCCGGGCCGCGGAACGCGCCGGTCGTGTGCTTCACCCATTCGCTGGCGGCCGATGGCGGCATGTGGAACGAGCAGCTCGTGCCGTTGCTGGCCGCGGGCTATCGCGTGCTGCGCCTCGACATGCGCGGCCATGGCGGCAGCGAGGCGATCGCCGGCGACTACACGATGGACGCGCTGGCGGACGACGTGAAAGGCGCGCTCGACGTGCTGGGCATCGGCCGCGTGCATTTCATCGGCCTGTCGATCGGCGGCATGATCGGCCAGGGTTTTGCGCTCAGCTATCCCGACCGGCTCGTCTCGCTGATGCTCTGCGACACCCACCCGTCCTCGCCCGACGATTCGGCGGGCCTCTGGAACCAGCGCAAGGCGGCGGTCGCCAGGGGCCATGTGGCGGCACTCGCCGACGGCAACATGGAGCGCTGGTTCACTTCAGAGTTCAAGGGCGCCAACCCGCAGCGCTGGAAGGAGATCCATTCGACGATCTGCGGCACTTCCGACGCGGGCTTCCTGGGCTGCGCCGCCGCGATCCAGAACTTCGACTATCTTGCCCGGCTGCCGACGATCAGGACCCCCACGCTCGTGGTGTGCGGCGACGAGGACGGCGCCACGCCGCCCGAGCGCAACCGGCTGATCGCCTCGACGATCCCCGGCGCGCGCTACGAGGGCATCGCCCGGGCGCGCCACCTGCCCAATGTCGAGCGGCCGGAGCAGTTCACCCCGATCATGATGCAGTGGCTCGGCCTCAATCGTTAGGACCTAAGACAATGGATTTCGCCTTCACCGAAGACCAGCTCGCCATCAGGGACAGCGTCGCCAGGCTGTGTGCGCAGTTCGACGACAAGTACTGGCTGAAGAAGGACAAGGAAGGCGGCTTCCCCGAGGATTTCTACAAGGCGATGGCCGATGCGGGCTGGCTGGGCATCGCCATGCCCGAGGAATACGGCGGCGCGGGGCTCGGCATCACCGAGGCGGCGCTGCTGATGCAGACCGTGGCCGAGTCTGGCGCGGCGCTGCAGGGCGCCTCGGCGATCCATCTCAACATCTTCGGGCCGAACCCCATCGTCGTGTTCGGCACCGAGGAGCAGAAGAAGCGCATCCTGCCCGACATCATCGCCGGCAAGGTGAAGGGCTGCTTCGCAGTCACCGAGCCCGACGCCGGGCTGAACACCACCGCGCTCGACACCAAGGCCGAGCGCGACGGCAACGGCTATGTCGTGCACGGCAAGAAGACCTTCACCACGACGGCCTCGGTCGCCGACAAGATGCTGCTGATCGCCCGCACGACGCCCAAGGACAAGTGCAAGCGCGCCACCGACGGGCTGTCGCTGTTCTACACCGACCTCGACCGCTCCAAGGTCGAGATCACCGAGATCGACAAGATGGGCCGCAAGGCGATCGACACCAACCAGGTGTTCATCGACGGTCTCAAGGTGCCGCTCGAGGACCGCATCGGCGAGGAAGGCAAGGGCTTCCACTATCTCCTGCACGGGCTGAACCCCGAGCGCGTGCTGATCGCCGCCGAGGCGATCGGCATCGGCCGGGCCGCACTCGCGCGCGCCACGCAATACGCCAAGGAGCGCATCGTGTTCGGCCGGCCGATCGGCAAGAACCAGGCGATCCAGCACCCGCTGGCCGAGAGCTGGATGGCGCTCGAGGCGGCCAACCTGATGGCCTTCAAGGCGGCCTGGCTCTACGACAACGACAAGGAATGCGGCGCCGAGGCCAACTCCGCCAAGCTGCTCGGCGCGCGCGCCGCCTGGGAGGCCTGCGAGCGCGCGATCCTCACCCATGGCGGCTACGGCTACGCCAAGGAGTTCCACGTCGAGCGCTTCCTGCGCGAGGTCATGATCGCCCGCATCGCGCCGATCAGCGAGCAGTTGATCCTCTGCTACGTCGCCGAGCGCGTGCTGGGCCTGCCCAAGAGCTACTGAGCGCGGGCTACTGGGCGGGCGGGTAGCGCGCCTCGTAGTCCTGCTCGATGTCGCCGAACATCGTCCAGAAGGCCTTCGGCACGCGGCCGTTGGCGCGTTCGACCAGGATGTCGAGAAGGGTGTGCCAGCCGCCCGAGGCCAGGACCATGTCCGAGCGGCCCGGCAGGTGCCGGTGGGTCAGGATCAGCCGCACGTTCGCCCCCTCGGGCACCAGCTCGAACGTCACGTCCGACGGGCCCCACGAGATCGCCAGCAGCCGCGGCGGCTCGATGCGCAGCACGCGCTCGTGGGCGACATGGCCCTTCTCGTCCAGCTCCCTGTAGCGTTCCGGCGGCGGCGCCTTGTGCGGCGACAGATCGCGATGGCGGAAGCGCAGTTCGAGCGCCCCGCCCTCCCGCGGTTCCAGAGTCCCGCCGGCCAGCCACTGGCTGCGCTTGTCGGAATCGACGAGGAATTCCCACACCGTCTCGATCGGGCCGGGCAGCAGGCGCTCGAAGCGCACTTCGGCGGGGGCGATGATCCGGCCGTAGCCGGTGCGGCTGCTCATGTGCTTTTCCTCTTCTTCTTGCGGCTCCTCTGCGCGCCCGCATGGCGCAGCAGGGCGGCTTCGAGGTCGTCGAGGCGGCCCATCCAGAAGCGCTGGTACCAGGCGATCCAGCGCTCGGCCTCGGCGAGCGCCCGCGCCTCGAGGCGGCAGCGGTGGGTGCGGCCCTCGATGGTGCGGCTGAGAAGCCCCGCCCCCTCCAGCACCTTCACGTGCTTGGCGGCGGCGGCGAACGACATGTCGAAGGGCTCCGCGAGCTCGCCCACGCTCCGCTCGCCCGCCGCCAGCCGGCGCAGCATGGCGCGGCGCGTCGGATCGGCCAGGGCGTGGAAGACGCGATCCAGGGCGGCGGCGTTCGGTTCAACCATGTGGTTTAATATAGCACCGCCAACGGATCGTTCAACCGGTTCGTTGAACAAGTCCCAGGGCATGCCGCGCTACCTTTTTTCGCGGTGCCGGCATAGGCTCGCCGCATGGAACCGCTGCCCTCCTCCGTCCTTCCCGCCGGCGTGCGAAGCCGCATCCTGCCCGGCATCAACGGCCTCGACGTCCACGTGCTCGAGGCGGGCTACGAGCAGAAGGGCCGTCTCGCCGTGCTGCTGCTGCACGGCTTCCCCGAACTGGCCTACAGTTGGCGCAAGCAGCTCCCGGCGCTCGCCGCCGCGGGCTATCACGCCATCGCGCCGGACCAGCGCGGCTACGGCCGCACCACCGGGTGGAGCGCCGACTACGACGCCGATCTCTCCGCGTTCCGCTTCATGGGCCTGCTGCACGAGGCGATCGGCGTACTCTATGCACTGGGCCACAAGACGGCCGAGGCGATCGTCGGCCACGATTTCGGCGCTGCCGCGGCTTCGTTCCACGCGCTGGTGCGGCCCGACATCTTCAGGCGCATGGTACTGATGAGCGCGCCGTTCGGCGGCGTGCCTTCGGTGCCGTTCGACACGGCCGGCAAGCCGCCCGCGCCGAAGCCATCCGACATCCACGCCGCCCTTGCGGCCCTGCCGCGGCCGCGCAAGCATTACCAGTGGTACCAGTCGACGCGCGAGGCCAACGAGAACCAGTGGCATGCTAGACAAGGCGTGCACGATTTCCTGCGCGCCTACTATCACCACAAGAGCGCCGACTGGAAGGCGGACAAGCCCCATGAGCTGAAGGGCTGGATCGCCGAGGAACTGGCGAAGATGCCGACCTACTACATCATGGACCTCGCCGAGGGCATGGCCGAAACGGTGGCCAAAGAGATGCCGTCGGCCGCCGAGATCGCGGCCAACAAGTGGCTGACCGACGCCGAGCTCAAGGTCTACAGTGGCGAGTACGGGCGCACCGGCTTCCAGGGCGGGCTCAACTGGTATCGCGTGCGCACGGCCGGCCTGATCGAGCGCGAGTATGCCGCCTTCACCGGCCGCACCATCGACCAGCCCTCGACCTTCATCTCCGGCGCCAGCGACTGGGGCAATTACCAGTCGCCGGGTGCGTTGGAGCGCATGCAGAAGAGCGCCTGCACGAACATGAAGGAGATCCACCTCGTTCCCGGCGCCGGCCACTGGGTGCAGCAGGAGCAGCCCGACGAGGTCAACCGCCTGCTGATCCAGTTCCTGAAGACGACCTAACGCAGGTACTTCGCGAAGAACGCCCGGGTACGCGCCTCGGCGTCGGGCGCTGCGGCGGCATCGTAGCCCAGGCGATGGCTCTTGCCGTCGGCCACGATGATGGTGCGGTCCTGCGCGGGCGAATCGAAGCTGTGCAGCGCGTTGGGATAGTAGACGATCTCGACCAGATCGGGCCGGGCAAAGCCGGCCGCCTGCAACTTCCGGCAGTTGTCGGCCGGCGTCCAGTCGTCCTTGTCGCCGATCAGCACCAGGGTGGGCAGAGCCACGTTGCGGTCGAACTGCTGGCTGCACGACGGATAGTAGGCGACGGCGGCCACGAGTCCCCGCGCCGCCAGGTCGGCGTTCGCCTGCACCGAGCGCATCACGGTCCAGCCGCCATGGCTGTGGCCGATCAGGCCGATGCGGCCCCTGGCGACGAAGGGCTGCCGGTTGAGGAAATCGAGAGCGCCCGCCACGTCGGCAACCCGCATGCCGCCTGTCACCGCGCTGCCGCGGCCGCAGACGTTCTTCTCGCCGCGCGGTCCGAAGCTGTCGGGCGCCAGCACGAGATAGCCCCAGCCCGACAGCCGCCTGCCCCAAGTCTCGGTGTGCGGATTAACGCCGGCGCAGGTATGAGCGAGGATGATGGCTGGGAATGGCCCGTTGCCCGCCGGCCTGTACATCCAGCCGGTGATCTCGGGCCCGGCCTGGGCGCTGCCGACGGCGACACTGGGAAAGCGCACGGACTGCGCGGCAGCGCCGCCAGCAAACAACACAAGGAATGCAATCGCAAGCGCGCGAACCATGCTTGATACTAACCCGAACCGCGGGAGGAACGCACATCATGATCAAGACCATCGGCCTGCTCGGCCGCAAGGACGGCTGGACGCATGCCGAGTTCATGAAGCACTGGGTCGAGGTGCATGCGCCGCTGGCGCACGCCGTGCCCGGTCTGCGGCGCTACGTGCAGAACCACATCGCCGGCGAACGCCCGCGCGCCGACATCGCGGCCTTCGATCTGGAAGTCGACGGCATCGCCGAACTGTGGTTCGACGATCGCGCCGCCTGGGAGCGCGCGCTCGCCTCGCCCGAGATGAAGGCGCTGCATGCCGACGGCGCGCGCTTCATCGGCCGCATCCGAAGCTACGTCGTCGAAGAGAAGCCGATCGTGGGCTGAGGCTCACTCCGGCTGGATGCCGGCCGCCTTCGCCGTCTCGCCCCAGGTCACGAGCTCTTTCTTGACGAGGGCGGCAAAAGCCTCCGGCGTCTCGCCACCCGGCTCGCTGGCGAGATCGGCGATCTTGGCCTTGACCTCGGGTTCGGCCAGCACCGCCACGACATCGTCGCGCATCCGCCGCGCCAGCGCCGGCGGCAGGCCGCCCGGACCGAACAGCGAGAACCACGCCTCGACCTCGACGCCCGGCACGCCCGACTCGGCCATGGTCGGAATCTCGGGCAGTGCCGCCAGCCGCTTGGGCGTGCTGACCGCCAGCATGCGCAAGGTGCCGGCGCGATGGTGCGACATCACCGTGAGCGGACTGGTGAAGCCCACCGGGATGTGACCGCCGGCCAGTTCCTGCATCATGGGCGCCGCACCCTTGTAGGCCACGTTCTCGATCTTCAGCCCGCTCTTCAGCCGGAACAGCTCGCCGACCAGGCGGGTCGTGTTCTCGGTGCTGCCGAACGTGTACTTGCCCGGGTTGGCGCGCGCCGCCGCCAGGAACTTCGCCATCGTGTCGAAGCCCGCCTTGGGCGACCCCACCAGGGCGATGGCTCCCCGGACCAGTGACGTGATCGGCGTGAAGTCGCGCTCGGTGTTATAGGGCAGGGTCTTGTTCGTGAAAGGATTGATCGTGTGCGCGCTGGTCATGATCAGCAGCGTGTAGCCGTCGGGCGGCGCCTTCGCGACGATCTCGCTGCCCAGGATGCCGCTCGCTCCGCCCTTGTTGTCGATGATGACGGTCTGCTTCCAGCGCTCGGCCAGCCTCGGCACGATCAGGCGCGCCACCAGGTCGGTGCCGCCGCCCGCCGGATAGGGCACGATCACGCGCACCTGCTTGGTCGGAAATTCCTGTGCCCGCCCGATCGCCGGCGCCAGACCAAACCCCAGCCCGACGGCTCCCGCAACGAAGCCGCGGCGTTTCATGCCTGTCATGCAATCCTCCCGTTCCATTTCCTTGACGACACACTAGGGTTTCCCTTGGAGGAAACCAAGATGTTCGACCTGCTGATAAAGGACGCGGAAATCCTCGACGGTTCCGGAGCGGCGGCGATGCGCGGCGATCTCGGCATCAGCGGCGGCAGGATCGCGGCGATTGGACCGAAACTCGGTGCCGCCAGGCAAACCGTGAAAGCCGACGGGCTCGCCCTGGCGCCCGGCATCATCGACGGCCATACGCACTACGACGCGCAGATCACCTGGGATCCCTTCGTCGATCCCTCGCCCGCGCTCGGCGTCACCACGGCGGTGCTCGGCAATTGCGGCTTCACCATCGCGCCGTGCAAGCCCGCCGACCGCGACCTCACGATGCGCCATCTCACGCACGTCGAGGGCATGTCGCTCGACGCGCTGCGCGCCGGCATCCGCTGGGGCTTCGAGAGCTTCCCGCAGTATCTCGACATGCTGCAGCACAACGGCGTCGGCCCCAACGTCGCCTGCTTCGCCGGCCATTCGGCCATCCGCACCTTCGTGATGGGCGAGGAAGCGACCGAACGCGCTGCCACCGACCGGGAGGTGGCCGAGATGGCGGCGCTGGTGCGCGAGGCGATGACGGCGGGCGCCGTCGGCTTCGCCTCCTCCACGGCCGAGGCGCACAACGGCGAGGGTGGCACGCCGATGCCGTCGCGGCTGGCCGACGATCGCGAGCTGCGCACGCTGGTTCGCGCCATGAGCGAGAGCGGCCGCGGCGTCTACATGCTGACCAAAGGCAGCAAGACCTCGATCCCCTACCTCGAGGAGATCGCCGCCGAAGCGAAGCGGCCGGTGGTGGTGGCGGCTCTCTTCCACTCCAACACCAACCCGACGGCGGCGTTCGAGTGGCTGCGTCAGGTCAACGAGGCGCGCGCCCGCGGCCGCGATCTGGTGGCGCAGACCTCGTGCTGCCCGCTCAGCATGGATTTCACCTTCAAGAGCCCCTACCTGTTCGAGAGCATGGAGGCGTGGAAGCCCGCCATGGCGGCGCACGATGCGGCGGCGCTCGCGAAGGTCTATCGCGATCCGGCCTGGCGTGCCGCGGTGCGCGCCGAGATCGACGCCAAGCGCGGCCGGCTGGTGTTCAACGGCGAATGGCACAAGCTGTTCGTCGTCGAGGCGGCGAAGGCGGAGAACCGCGCGATGGAGGGCGCGACGCTCGAGGCGCTCGCCCGGCGGGCGAACAGGGACCCGCTCGACTTCGTCCTCGACCTGGCGCTGTCGGAGGGCCTCGACACATTGTTCGTGGCCGAGCTCCTGCACAACGACGAGCAGGCGGTCGGCCGCATCCTCGCCGATCCCGCCACCCACATCTCGCTGTCGGACGCCGGCGCCCACCTCACCTTCTTCTGCGACGCGGGCTTCGGGCTCCATCTGATGGGCCACTGGAGTCGCGAGCGGGGCGTGCTCGACCTGCCGCAGGCCGTGCACCGCCTCACCGGCCAGCCGGCGAAGCTGTTCGGCATCCGGGACCGCGGGCTCCTGCGGGAAGGATATGCCGCCGACCTGATGCTGTTTGACCCGAAGACAGTGGCGCGCGGTCCCAAGCGGCGCGCCCACGACCTGCCGGCCGGCGCGGCGCGCCTCACCGCCTCGGCGGTCGGCCTGCACGGCGTCTGGATCAACGGCCAGCGCGTGGCCGATGCCAAGGGCTTCTGCGCCGACCCGAAATCGCGGCCGGGCGAGGTGCTGCGCTCGTTCGCCGATCAGGGCCTCGACCGCACGTAGACGGCGAGGGCGCGTCCCGACAGGAACGTGGCGCCGAGGGCGGCCACGCAGGTCGCATAGGGCACCAGCGCGCCGGCCGATCCGGAGAGGAGCGGCCCGACGGTCGCCGCCACCACGACCACGACAAGCACGGCAGTGACCGCCTGGCCGTCGCGCGGCCAGGACAGCAGCACCATGCCCCAGTGATCGACGTCGATGGTCATGAACGCGCCGCGCGCGACGCCCAGCAGCAGACCGGCCGCCAGGGCGATGCGCAGCAGCACCGGCTCGCGGCTCTCAGCCGGGCTGAAGCCGATCATGACGAAGGCGCAGATGAAGGCGAGCAGCGGCGCCAGCATCAGCACGCCGCGCGACCGGCGCCGGCGCTGCCATTCGGGCAACGACGCATAGAGGCACGCCGCGATGGCAGCCACCGCGACGAGATGAAGCAGATTCACCCAACTCCCCCCGGACGCCCCAAGCGTCCTTGGCGCATTGGTAACGCAGCATGCCGATTGTGTCATGGGGATATGAGAGAGGTTCGCTCGCGCCCTTTGGCGGGCCCCGATAGGCTCGCCGCATGACCAAGCCCCGCCCGCCCGCCTTCGATCCGCTCGACCTGGCCGAGAGCAACGCCACGAGCTATCCGGAGAAGTTCCGTGCCGACAACAGCCGCCGCTGGTTCCGCCGGCTGGGCGACCATGCCGGCCTCACGAATTTCGGCGTGAACCTCATACGCATCGTGCCGGGCGCGCAATCCTCGGCCCGCCACACCCACAGCCGGCAGGACGAGTTCATCTGGGTCGTGTCGGGTGAGGTCGTGCTCGAGACCGACGAGGGCCGTCAGACGCTGCGGCCCGGCCTCTGCGCCGGGTTCGCCGCCGGCGGCGGCAACGCCCATCGCTTCGTCAACGAATCAGCCGAGGATGCCGTCATCCTGGTGGTCGGCGACCGCACGCCGTTCGACGAGGTAAGCTATCCCGACATCGACAACCATGCCCGGGCCGGCGCCGACGGCCGCTACGTCCACACCCGCAAGGACGGCACGCCGCACTGATTGCAACCGATGATTGGTGGTCGCCGGAGAGACGCATCCTATAGTTGTCTTCCTCTCCGGGAGCACAATCATGCTGCGCGTTCTGCTGCTTCTCCTGTCCCTGTCGGGCTGCGCCACCGTCGATGTCTACGGCATCGTCGGCCGCGAGCGCGACCTCTACACCGGCACCGCCACCGGCTACCTCAACCGCACCGGCACCATCTCGCTGATGAACGAAACCGGCAACCGCTGCACCGGCGGCTTCGCCTATGGCGAGGGCCTGTGGGGCGAGGCGATGCTCGCCTGCAGCGACGGCCAGAGCGCGCTGGTGCGCTTCACCGGCCTCACGCCGATGTCGGGCTTCGGCGGCGGCAAGTCGGACGACGGCAAGCCGGTGCGCTTCACCTACGGGCTCAGCCGCAACGAAGCCGTGCGCTATCTCGGCTTCTGATCCCGCGCCTCAGGACATCGCCCGCCGGCGGGCCACCGCGACCAGGGCCCGCGCGTCGTCGTCGTCGGCCGCCTTGTTGCGCTTCACCGCGCCGCAGGCGAGGCATCTGTGGACCACGATGTAGCGGCCGCGCGCCTGCTCGACCGCGACCGGCTCCATGAGCCCCTGGCACGAGGCCGCGCGGTCGCCCGGATTCTCGTCGACATGCTTGCTGTAGAGACAGGCAGGACAATGGTTGGTGAAGCCGTTGCCCTCGATCGCCCGGCCGCAGCGCTCGCAGGTGAAGTTCTCGACGGTGCGGGTGAAGCGGCGCGTCATGTCGGTTCATTGTCGCATTGGCACGGAGCTTGCGCCACGCGGGCGATGAACCGCCCGGGAGAACGCGCATGAGCCCTGCCACGCTGGCGCCCAACGACCTGCTGCTGCGCGGCGGACATCTGATCGATCCCTCGACCGGCTGGGACGGGCCGGCCGACATCGCGATCAAGGACGGCAAGGTCGCCGCCGTGCAGGCGTCGCTGCCCGATACGGCGGCGCGCGAGACGATCGACGTCAGGGGCCGCCTCGTGATCCCCGGCATGATCGACACCCACGCCCACATCTACACTTACGTGTCCGGCCGCTTCGGCCTGCCGGCCGACCTGGTGGGCGTCGAGAGCGGCGTCACGACACTGGTCGACCAGGGTGGCTCGTCCTGCATGACCTTCCCGGGCTTCCGAAAGTTCATCGCCGAGCCGGCGGCGAGCCGCGTGCTCGCCTTCCTCTCGGCCTATGTCGTGGGCGGGCTCGAAGGCCATTACTATCCCAACCTCTACGGTCCCGACGGCGTCGACGTCGCGGCCACCGTGAAGGCCGCGCGCGCCAATCCCGACCTGGTGCGCGGGATCAAGGCGCATGCCGAGCTGGGCGGCATGGCGCGCTGGGGGCTCGAGGTCATGCGCCGGGCGGCCGAGATCGGCCGCGAGGCCGACCTGCCCGTCTACATCCATTTCGGCCAGCTCTGGCCGCTGCCCGAGAGCGGTGCCAACGGCATCGATCCCGACGCGATCCTGCCCGAGATCGTCGAGCTGATGCGGCCGGGCGACATCCTCGCCCATCCCTTCACGCGCCACCCCGGCGGCTTCATCGACCGGCAGGGCCGGCTGCATCCCGCCGTGCGCGAGGCGGTGGCGCGCGGCTTGAAGATCGACGTCGGCCACGGCAGCCACTTCTCCTTCGAGATGGCGCGGCGCGCCCTCGAGGCCGGCGTGATGCCCGACACGCTGGGCGCCGACATGCACGGCTACAACACAAGGATGCCGCCGCCGCCCGGCACGCCCGCGACGCATTCCGATCCCGAAGAGGCGCATCCCTTCGCCGGCAACGCCCGCTTCTCCCTCGGCCACGCGATGAGCGAGCTGCTGGCGCTGGGGCTCACCCTGCCGCAGATCGTGCCCATGGTGACGACCAACGCCGCGCGCATGCTCGGCCTGCAGGACACGCTGGGGACGCTGAAGCCCGGCGCCGTGGCCGACGTCTCCGTGCTGGCCGACGAGCGCGGCCGCTTCCGGATTTCCGACAATGCCGGCAATGAGCTGATCGCCGACCGGCTGCTGCTGCCGCTGTTCTGCCTGCGCGCCGGCCGGCGCTTCGACGCCGCGGCGCCGATCCTGCCGCAGGCGGTGGCAGCCTAGACTTTACCCACCGAAGACGCGCACGAGCGTCACGGAACTGAAAGCGCCGGCGTGCAGAGCTTCCGCGGATGATCGCCGCGGAGATTCCGATGCTGCCGCAGCTCGACGCGCTGGCCGGAGACCTGGAGACGACGGCCGGCCGTCTGCTGGAAGCGCCCGCCGACCGCAGCCTGCACCGCGCCCTGTTGCAGCAGATCCAGGCGCTGTCGGACATGGCCGCCGCGCCCGAACTGCCGCTTTTCCTGCGCAGCCTCGCCAAGGATCTCGAGATGCGGGCCAACCGCATCGCCCTGATCGTCGAGGCCGCCGAGCCGTCGGACCTCGACGGCGCGATCCGCGCGCTGCGGCAGGGCCTCTCCGACTTGCGCCATGCCATCGCGCGCGGGCGCGCCTGAATCATCGCGCGCGGGCGCGCCTGACTTGTGCATGCCGCCTGCAGGATGCGGCCCGCATGCCCCGATCTTGCCATGATTGACGTCGACAAACGCCGACTATGAGTCGCCACGACGAATCAGATCTTGTCGCCCCCTCGCGCACCCGCCGGGTCCATGCCGGCCTGGTCGATGCGCTCGTCGTCGGCGTCTGCGCGCTCGCCTTCGTGGCCGTGGTCGGTTTCGGCAAGAGCTTCCACGCCAAGGAGCCGCCCTTCGCCCTGATCGCCAGCGAGCTCGGCACGACGCCGGACCGTCTCCGGGAAGTGAGCGAGGCCATCCTGCCGCCGCTGCCGGTCAGGCCGACGGAGACGCAGCGCCGCCAGGTTGCGCTGGCGCTGAACGTATCCCTCGAGCAGCTCGACGCGGTGATGGACAGGTACCGGCCGATCCGCCACGTCATCCAGTGAAAGTCGCGGCGGCGAGCGGTCGCCTCAGGCGACGTTCCGGAACCTGATCAGGCGACTCTCGTCGAGCCAGCGCCGGGCTTCATGCAGGCTACGGAAGGTCTTGATCGGCCGCTCGGCCTGCGTTGCGTCGGTGAAGGCTTCGGCGAAACCCGGCTGATCGGGATTGACGACGAAGGCCACCGGCCCGCGCGTGCCGTCGGCGGCGTTGCCGCGGACGGTGGCGGCGATGCGATCGATCTGCTCGCGCGTCAGCTCGGACTTCGCGCTCGAAAAATCGAGGATCTTGGCGTAGCTCGGCACGTTGGCGGCGCTGAGCTCCTGGGCGTTGGCGGAGATGTCGTCGGCCGTGACATGCCCGCGGGCGACGATGACGACAAGCCGGTGGATCGGCACGATGTCCATGTGGATCGGCATGGCTTCTTTCCCCCTGCCCCGTCGCATGAGGGCGACGGAACATCGATCGCCCTGGTACGGCCTTCCTGGCTCCGCGTGGCGGCTTTGTCATCGCCGATCGTCTCCATAGTGGAGCGATGGGCGTGATTGTGTAGCCCCGGCCCGCCCGGCAAAGTGCCGCCCGGCGCGCGATGGCGGGGAGATTTCGATGGCGGCGGATCACGTCCATTCCGGTCACGATCATGGCGGCCGCGGCGGTCACTCCCACGATCACACCGCCGGCGCCAACAGCCGGATGCTCGCCATATCGCTCGGCCTCACCTCGACCTTCCTGCTGGTCGAGCTGGCGGGCGCCTGGTTCTTCAACAGCCTGGCGCTGCTCTCCGACGCCGCGCACATGTTCACCGATGCCGCCGCCCTCGCCATCGCGCTCGCGGCGGTGAAGATCGGCCAGCGCCCGGCCGACGATAGCCGCACCTTCGGCTACCGCCGCTTCGAGATCCTGGCCGCCGCCTTCAACGCCCTCCTGCTGTTCGCCGTCGCAGGCTTCGTGCTCTACGAGGGCGTGAGCCGCCTGTTCGCCACGCCGCCCGTCGAGTCGCAGGGCATGCTGGCGATCGCCGTGCTGGGCCTGATCGTCAACCTGGTCGCCATGCGCCTGTTGTCCTCGGGCAAGGACCGCAGCCTGAACGTCAAGGGCGCCTATCTCGAAGTGTGGGCCGACATGCTGGGCTCGCTGGGCGTCATCGCCGGCGCGCTGGCCATCATGCTGACCGGCTGGAACTGGATCGACCCGGTGGTCGCCATCGCCATCGGCCTGTGGGTGCTGCCGCGCACCTGGAGCCTGCTGAAGGACACGACGCAGATCCTGCTCGAGGGCGTGCCGTCGCACCTCGCCCTGGGCGAGATCCGCGCGGCGATCGCCGGCTCGACCGGCGTCGCCGACGTGCACGACCTGCACGTCTGGTCGATGAGCAGCGATGACGTGAGCCTCTCCGTGCACGTCGTGCTGGCCGATGGCGCCGATGCCGACACGGTCCGCCGCGGCGTGGCGGAAGCGCTGTCGCGGCGCTTCGGCATCGAGCACGTCACCATCCAGACCGAGCGGCCCGGCGGCCCGACCCGTCCGCCCGCGCATCCCTAGGTGCGGCGCCTCGCCACCGCGGGGCCGGCCTCGTACCAGCCCTTGCTGGCATTCACGATCCGCACCACCGACAGCATTACCGGCACCTCGATCAGCACGCCGACCACGGTGGCGAGCGCGGCCCCCGAGGAGATGCCGAACAGGCTGATGGCCGCCGCGACCGCGAGCTCGAAGAAGTTGCTGGCGCCGATCAGCGCCGAGGGCGCGGCGACGCAGTGCGCCTCGCCGGTCGCGCGGTTCAGCAGGTAGGCGAGGCCCGCGTTGAAGTAGACCTGGATCAGGATCGGCACCGCGAGCAGGGCGATGATCAGCGGCTGATCGACGATCTGCCTGCCCTGGAAGGCGAACAGCAGCACCAGCGTCGCCAGCAGGGCGACCAGCGACACCGGCTGCAGGCGCGCGAGCAGGCGCGCGAGCCCGCCGCCGGCCAGCGCGGCGCGACGGATCGCCTGGGCCAGCAGGACGGGCACCACGATGTAGAGCCCGACCGAGAGCAGCAGCGTCTGCCACGGCACGGTGATGGCCGACAGGCCCAGCAGCAGGCCGACGATCGGCGCGAAGGCGAACACCATGATCGTGTCGTTGAGCGCCACCTGCGTGAGCGTGAAATCGGGCTCGCCGTCCGACAGGTTGCTCCACACGAACACCATTGCCGTGCACGGGGCGGCGGCAAGAAGGATCAGGCCCGCGATATAGCTGTCGACCTGGTCGGCCGGCAGCCACGCCCTGAACAGGAAGCCGACGAACAGCCAGCCCAGGACCGCCATCGAGAACGGCTTCACCGCCCAGTTGATGAACAGCGTCACGCCGATGCCGCGCCAGTGCTCGCGCACTTGGGCGATGGCGCCGAAATCGACCTTGATCAGCATGGGGATGATCATCAGCCAGACCAGCACCGCCACCGGCAGGTTGACGTGCGCGACCTCGGCCGCGCCGACCGCGGCGAAGGCCGCCGGGAACAGATGGCCGAGCGCCACGCCGGCCACGATGCAGAGCGCGACCCACAGGGTCAGGTAGCGTTCGAACAGCGACATCAGGCGGCCGCGGCCGACGGCGCCTGCCGGCCGATCGCGTCCAGCCGCTTCTGCAACGTCATCCGGTCGAGACTGGCGAGCGGCAGGCTGAGGAAGAGGCGGATGCGGTTCTCCAGCGCGGCATAGGCCTCGCGGAACGCCGCGCGCTTGTCGACCTCGCTGCCCTCCACGGAAGCCGGATCGGGAATGCCCCAGTGCGCCGTCATCGGCTGGCCCGGCCACACCGGACAGGCCTCGCCCGCCGCGCTGTCGCAGACGGTGAAGATGAAGTCCATGCGCGGCGCCCCCGCCACCGCATAGAGATCCCAGCTCTTGGAGAACAATCCCTCGGTCGGCAGGCCGAGCCCCTTCAGCAGGTCGAGCGTGTAGGCATGCACCTGGCCCTTGGGCTGGCTGCCGGCGCTGAAGCCCTTGAAGCGCGCGCCCTGCCGGGTCTCGGCACCCAGATGATTGACGATCGCCTCGCCCAGCACGCTGCGCGCCGAGTTGCCGGTGCAGAGGAAGAGGATGTTGTAGGTGCGGTCGTCGGTCATGGTCCTGCTCGTCCTATATTTCTAAATTTCTAGAAATATAGTTGACTCCCGTCAAGACCGTCTTAAATTCGTCATCATGAAGCTCGACGACGCTGCCGCCCGGCTCGAAGCGCTGGGCAACCCGACCCGCCTCAAGATCTACCGCATGCTGGTGCGCGCCGGCGCCGGGGGCATGCCGGTCGGTCGCCTGCAGGCCAGGCTCGACGCTGCGGCCTCGACGCTGTCGCATCACATCAAGTCGCTGGTGATCGTGGGCCTCGTGACGCAGACGCGCGAGGGCACCAGCCTCGTCTGCCACGCCAACTACGACGTCATGCGCGACCTGCTCGGCTTCATGGTCGAGGAGTGCTGCGCCGAAGGCACCGGCACCTGCGCGCCCATCGCCGTTCCCAAGGTCGCCTGAGGAGAATCCCATGCCCGACTCGATCACCAAGCCCCCCGTGAAGCCCAGGACCGTCGCCATCCTCGGCGCCGGCCCGGTCGGCCTCGCCGCCGCCGCCCACCTGCTGGAGCGCGGGCTGGAGCCCGTCGTCCTCGAGGCGGGCCCCACGGTCGGCCATGCCGTGCGCCAGTGGAGCCACGTCCAGGTCTTCTCGCCCTGGGAATACAACATCGACAAGGCTGCCGAGCGGCTGCTTGTCGAGACCGGCTGGAACCGGCCGCAGCCCGACCACTATCCGACCGGCGCCGAGCTGGTGGAGCAGTATCTCGAGCCGCTCGCCACACGGACGAAGCTCAAGGACCGCATCCGCACCGGCGCCCGGGTGACGGGCGTGGCGCGCGCGGGCTTCGACAAGATGAAGAGCAAGGGCCGCGAGGCCGCGCCCTTCGAGGTGCGTTACCAGAACGGGAAGGGGCCCGAGCGGCTCACCGCCGACGCCGTGATCGACGCCACCGGCACCTGGTTCTCGCCCAACCCCGCCGGCGCCAACGGCCTGCCGGCGATCGGCGAGCGCGAGCTGCAGGAGCGTATCGCCTACGGCATGCCCGACGTGCTGGGCCGCGACCGCGCGCGCTACGCCGGCCGCAGCGTCGCCGTGCTGGGCGGCGGCCACTCCGCCATCGGCACGCTGATCGATCTGGCGAAGCTCAAGGACGAAGCGCCGACCACCGAGATCGTCTGGCTGCTGCGCAGCGAGGATCCGACCAGGTCGTTCGGCGGCGGCGCGGCCGACCAGCTCAGCCAGCGCGGCGCGCTGGGCACCGCCTTCGCCGCCCTCGTGGCGAGCGGCAGGATCAGAACCGAGACCGGCTTCAAGGTCTCGCATCTCGGCCGCGACGGCGAGCATCTGCGCGTCGGCGCGGGCTCGGCCTGCTGCGGCCGCTATGTGACGGTCAACGAGCTGGTCGTCTCGGCCGGCTTCCGGCCCGAGCTCGACTTCCTGCGCGAGCTCAGGCTCTCGCTCGACCCGGCCGTGGAAAGCACGCCCGCGCTGGCACCGCTGATCGACCCCAACCTGCACAGCTGCGGCACGGTGCGGCCGCACGGCGCGCGCGAGCTCGCCCATCCCGAACCCGGCTTCTACATCGCCGGCATGAAGTCCTACGGCCGGGCACCGACCTTCCTGATGCTGACCGGCTACGAGCAGGTCCGCTCGATCGCCGCCGCGATCGCGGGCGACCACGACGCCGCCGCCAAGGTCGAGCTGGTGCTGCCCGAGACCGGCGTGTGCAACGGCCCCGCTCCTTCGCTGTCGGCCGACGGCAAGCCGGCGGCATCGGGCGGCTGCTGTGCGCCGGCGGCGCTCGAGCCCCTGCCCGCCGTCAGCGGCTGCTGCGCGCCCGGCACGCCGAAGGTGTAGCGGTCATCGGAGCGCGCGACGGACGTCGGCCTGTCCTGTAGTAAAGAAGCACCATGCGATCCATGACAGCCGGCATCGGCCGCCCGCCGCTCGAACCCGAACCGCCGGCATACTGAGGCACGATTGACGATCTCCGGCGGGCGCCTCGTCGCCATCGTCTGCACCGCGCAGATCTTCGTGCAGCTCGGCGCCGGCTTCTGGCCGGCGCTGCTGCCGCAGATGATGCAGCTCTGGCAGCTCACCAACAGCGAGGCCGGCTGGATCACCGCGATCTTCTTCGGCGCCTACATGGTCTCGGTGCCGGTGCTGGTCACGCTGACCGACAGGGTCGATGCCAAGAAGGTCTACCTGTTCGGCGTCGCCTGCACGGTGGCCGGCCATCTCCTGTTCGGCCTCGCGGCCGAGGGCTTCTGGTCGGCCTTCGCCACGCGGGCGCTGGCCGGCCTCGGCTGGGCCGGCACCTACATGACCGGGCTGAAGCTGCTGGCCGACCAGGTCGACCAGAAGATGATGTCGCGCGCCGTCACTGGGCACGCCGCCAGCATCGGCATCTCGGGCGCCGCCTCGTTCCTGCTGGGCGACCTGCTCGCCGACCGGTTCGGCTGGCGCTCGGCCTTCACGATCTCGGCCGCGACGGCGCTGATCGCCTGGCTGTCCGTCGCCCTCGCCGTGCCGACCCGCCACCCGCCGCCGCGCGCGGCGGCCCACAAGGGAACCGGCGGCGGGCTGTTCGACTTCCGCCCCGTCGTGCGCAACACGTCGGCGTTCGCCTATTCCGTGGTCTATTGCGTGCACACGCTCGAGATGAGCGCGCTGCGCGGCTGGGGCGTGGCCTTCCTGGCCTTCGTCGCCTCCTATACGGGCTTCGCCGACGCGACACTCTCGCCCGCGCTCGTCGTCACGATCCTCGCCCTGCTCGGCACGCTCACCAGCATCGTGGGCAACGAGGCCTCGATCCGCTTCGGCCGGCCGCGCCTGGTGATCGCCGCCCTCGTGCTCTCGGTCCTGTTCGCCGCCGGCGTCGGCTTCCTCGGCGCGACGCACTACTGGCTCGCGGTCGTGCTGCTGGTCGCCTACGGCATGATCGTCTGGCTCGACTCCTCGTCGCTGACCGCGGGTGCGGCCGGCAACGCCGAGCCGGCGCGGCGCGGCGCCACGCTGGCCGTCCATTCGACCCTGGGCTACGCGGGCGGCTTCGTCGGCCCGCTGATCGTCGGCTGGACGCTCGACCTCGCGGGCGGCGCCTCGCCGATGGCGTGGGGCCTCGCCTTCCTCGCGGTGGCGGCGATCATGCTGCTGGGCCTCGCCGCCTTCGTGGCGCTCAGGCCAAGCGGCCTGGCCGGCGACCGCCGGACTTAGAGCACGCTCCGACTCATAGTCTTCCGGACCGCGCGCCTCCGGCTCGCCTCTGCGCATTCATATGCGCTCATGAGCGCGCCGGAGGCGCGCGGTCCGGAAGATCATGAGTTCGTCGAAATGGAAGTTGCGCTAACCACCGGCCCCGCTCAATGCCGATGCGTCTTCGGCACACTCCCCGTGGCGCCACCCGTGTAGCCGCGCAGCACGTCGTAGTGCGCGATCTGCTCCGGGCTCAGCACGGCGACGGTCGCGAGGTGATACTTGAGGTGCCCCGCGCGCAGCGCCGCCTGCTCCGTCGCGATCGCCTGGACGCCCGCGCGCAGGCTCGCCTCGGTGACGCTCCGTGTCGCGAACTGGCGATCGAGCGCCGCCTCGGCGGCGATCAGCTTCGCGCCCACAGCCTTCGCCTCCGCCTTCATCGCCTCGACCAGCCGGGCGATGTCCGCGCGCTGCGCGGGCGACAGGCCGAGTGGGCCGGCAAGCTCCAGGACATGCGCCGGTCCCGGATAGCCGTTCAGCTCCGCGGCCAGCGCCAGCCCCATGCCGCGGCCGTCGCGCAGCTCGGCCAGCTGCTCGGCCGACAGCGCCTTGATCTCGCGCGTCTCGAGCCCGGCATAGGGCCCAGGAGAGGGCTGATGCGTCTGGGCCGACGCCGCGAGCGGCAGCAGCACCAAGCCGACTGCAGCGGCGATCGATCGATGGGTCATGACGTCCTCCAGGGGCAGTCCGATGAATTGCAGCCCTATGTTAACTGCAGTTGACATCCTGCGCTATGTGAACTACAGTTAACAAGTGATCGAAGTTCGGCAAACAACGGTCTTCGCCAACTGGATCAAGTCGCTGAGGGATGCAAAGACGGCGGCCAAGGTCGCACAGCGCATTGTGCGGCTCCAGTCCGGCCTGCTGGGCGACGTGAAGCCGGTTGGCGATGGCGTCTCCGAGCTTCGCATCGACCATGGCCCCGGCTTCCGCCTCTATTTCGTTCGGAAAGGAAAGGCGCTGGTCGTGCTCCTCTGTGGCGGAGACAAGAGCACGCAAAAAGCCGACATCAAGCGCGCGAAGGAACTGGCAGCCGGCATTTAGCGACCTTGTCACCGTCATCATTGCGATTGGACTCCACCACATGGCAACTGCCCCCACCAAGACCCTCCCTTTCGATCCGGCCGAGCACCTCGCCGATCCGGCGGACCAGGCCGAGCTTCTCAACGACGCTCTGGCCACCGGCAACGCCGCCTATATTGCCAACGCCCTCGGCACCATTGCCCGGGCTCGAGGAATGTCGGATGTGGCTCGCGGCGCCGGAGTGACCCGCGAAGCTCTCTACAAATCGCTCAACGAGAAGGGCGATCCGAAGCTCACGACCTTCATGAGCGTGCTGAAGACCATGAAGATTCGACTGAGCGCACGCCCCGAGCCAGCGGGTAGTGCTGGCAAAGCCGGCCGCCCGAGAACCGGACGATCGGCGCGCGCATCGCGGGCGGCTTGATAGACATGACCTTGCGGCTTCGTCCGCTCCCACAATAGCGGACAAGCCCACGACACGACGATCTGAGGGCAGGCCTGAGCCCGCCGGCAGCGCCTCTTGACAGAAGGATAGGATATGCCCTATATCTTGCTCCTATTCCTGCCAGGAGACTGCCATGAAGCCGCAAGAGGCCCTCTACTACCTGCAGAATTTCGGCAGCGGGATCCACGTCCCGCAGATCTACCGCGACATGGACCGCCATCTCCTCGAGGCCCTCGTCGAGGAGTGCAACCGCCCCTCGGGCACCGAGATCGCCGAGGAGGGCCTGCGGCGCTGGGCCCGCCAGCCGTTCAAGATGCCCAACTGGGCCGACCCCAAGGACAAAAAGAAGGACGAGGCCGCCGCGCCGGTCGCCGCCCCGCCCGTCGCCGTCGCGCCGCCGCCGGAGGCATTCCCGGAGCGCGAGACCATCGTGACCCGAGCCATCCGCAAGCCCGACCGGCTGTCCGGCCCGGGCCGCCGCCGCGCCGCCTTCCGGCACAATTATGCGCGCTGCGGCTCGATCGCCGAGGCCGCCGCCCGCACCGGCGTCGACACCCGCACCGTGCGGCGCTGGCGCAAGGCCTTCCCCGACTTCGCCCGCGATCTCGACGGGATCGTGGCCGAGCGCCGCCGCCGGGCCGTCGACGACGTCGTGCTGTCGGCCGGCCAGGTCGAGGTGCGGCCGATCTTCCATCGCGGCCAGCAGGTCGGCTCCTATGTGCGCCGCAACCGCGCTCTTGACCTCTACCTCCTGAAGCAGGCCGATGCCGAGGCGCTGCGCGCCGAGAAGCGGCGCGAGGCGGCGGAGGCGGCCAAGGCTGCCCAGGCTGCCCAGGCCGATATCGCGGCGGCCCGGGAGGCGGCGGCCAAGGAGGCGGAACGCGATTTCGACGCGCGCGTCGCCGCCGCGGTCGAGAAAGCGGTCGCGCTCCGGATTTCGCAAATGTCCGCTTCCGCCGGACATCCGACCGCCCCGGCCGACGACGAATTCACCAGCGTCTTCAACAATCTCGAGCCCGCCGCCCAGGGCATGGCTCACGCGCGATAGCTTCGCAGAAAATGTCCGGTCGGCGTGCTAGAAGCCGGACGGACTCTGGAGGGAAAGATGGTCGCGACGATCGGGCACTTCATCGACAACAAGCTGACAGCGGGCAAGAGCGGCCGCACCGGCGACGTCACCAACCCGGCGACCGGCGAGGTGACGGCGAAGGTGGCCTTCGCGACCGCGGCCGAGGTCGACGAGGCCGTGGCGATCGCGAAGAAGGCGCAGGCGGCGTGGGCCGCGACGCCGCCGCTGCGCCGCCAGAGGGTGATGTTCAACCTCAAGGGCCTGATGGAGAAGCGCCTCGACGATCTGGCGCGCCTGATGTCGCTCGAGCACGGCAAGACCTTCGACGACGCCAAGGGCGAAGTGGGCCGCGGCCTGGAGGTCGTGGAATTCTCCTGCGGCATCGCCCACCACATGAAGGGCGACTTCACCGAGCAGGTCGCCTCCGACATGGATTCGTGGTCGATCCGCCAGCCCTTGGGCGTGGTGGCCGGCATCACGCCGTTCAACTTCCCGATCATGATCCCGTGCTGGATGGGCGCCATGGCGGTGGCCTGCGGCAACGCCTTCATCCTGAAGCCGTCGGAGAAGGATCCCTCCGCGCCGATGCTCTTGGCCGAGCTGTTCGCCGAGGCCGGCCTGCCGGCCGGCATCTTCCAGGTCGTGAACGGCGACAAGGCGGCGGTCGATGCGCTGCTCCATCATCCCGACGTGCCGGCGATCTCGTTCGTCGGCTCGACCGCGATCGGCGAGTACGTCTATCACACGGGTACGCAGCGCAATAAGCGCGTGCAGGCGCTGTGCGGCGCCAAGAACCACATGGTGGTGATGCCCGACGCCGATCTGGACCAGGTGACCGACGCCCTGATCGGCGCGGGCTACGGCGCCGCCGGCGAGCGCTGCATGGCGATCTCGGTCGCGGTCGCGGTGGGCGGGATCGGCGACCGGCTGATCGAGAAGCTGGCGCCGCGCGTGCAGGCGCTGAAGGTCGGGCCCGGCCTCGACCCGCAGTCGGAGATGGGGCCGCTGGTGACGCGCCAGCACCGCGACAAGGTGATGGGCTATGTCGACCAGGGCGTGAAGGAAGGCGCCAGGCTGGTCGTCGACGGCCGCGGCCTGAAGCTGCAGGGCTACGAGAACGGCAACTTCATGGGCGGCTGCCTGTTCGACCAGGTGACGCCCGACATGACGATCTACAAGGACGAGATCTTCGGACCCGTCCTCTCGGTCGTGCGCTCCAACACCTTCGACGACGCCATCAAGCTGGTGAACGACCATGCCTACGGCAACGGCACGGCGATCTTCACCCGCGACGGCGATTCGGCGCGTGCCTTCGCCAACGGCGTCAGGATCGGCATGGTGGGCATCAACGTGCCGATCCCGGTGCCGGTGGCCTATCACAGCTTCGGCGGCTGGAAGGCCTCGATCTTCGGCGATCACGGCATCTACGGCATGGAGGGCGTGCGCTTCTATACCAAGCTCAAGACCGTGACCGCGCGCTGGCCGACCGGCATCCGCTCGGGCGCGGAGTTTGCATTCAAGGCCCGCAGCTAAAGCAGGATGGTTATCATGCTCTTCTGGACCGCGAGCCTCCGGCTCGCCTCGGGATCATGAGCGAGCGAGACGCTCGCGGTCCGGAAGACGCGATTCGATCTGACATCATCGCGATCTAGGAATCCCATGGCCGAACCCTTCCCTCTCGAACCCTCGCTGTGGGCGGCGACGGCGCCCGCCGCCGTCGCGACGCCGGCGCTCGCGGAGTCCGTCACGACAGACGTCTGCATCGTGGGCGCGGGCTATGCCGGCCTGTCGACCGCGCTGCATCTCGCGGAGCGCGGCATCAAGGCGGTGGTGCTCGAGGCCAAGGAGCCGGGCTTCGGCGGCTCGGGCCGCAACGGCGGCCAGGTGATCCCCGGCCTCAAGTTCGATCCTGACGAGCTCATGGCCATGTTCGGGCCCGAACGCGGGCCGCGCCTCGTCGACTTCGTCGGCGGGACCGCCGATGTCGTGTGGGAGCTGATCGACAAGCACGGGATGGACGTTCCCAACACCCGCAACGGCTGGATCCAGAGCGCCATTTCGGCCAAGGCGGTCGGTCCGATCGAGGCACGCGCCGCGCAATGGCAGAAGCGCGGCGCCCCGGTCGAGGTGCTCGACCGCCAGGAGACGGCGCGGCACGTCGGCCACGACCAGTATGTCGCCTCGTGGATCGATCGCCGCGGCGGCGTGGTGCAGCCGCTCAGCTATGCGCGCGGCCTCGCCCGTGCCGCGCTTGCGGCGGGCGTTGCGGTCCACGGCAGCACGCCGGCCACCAGCCTGGTGCGCGAGAACGGCAAGTGGCGCGTCGGCACCGCGCAGGGCGCGACCGTCACGGCCGACCGCGTGGTGCTGGCGACCAACGGCTATACCGGCGATCTCTGGCCGCATCTGCGCCAGACCATCATCGCCGCCAACTCCTTCCAGGTCGCGACCAGGCCGCTGTCGGACAATATCCGCAAGTCGATCCTGCCCGGCGGTCAGTCGACGTCCGATTCGCGCCGCATCGGGCTCTACTACCGCCTCGACCATACCGGCCGCTTCCTGCTGGGCGGTCGCGGCACGATGCGCGAGCCCCGGAGCGTCGAGGACTGGGCGCACGTCGAGACGATGATGGAGAGGATGTTCCCCCAGCTCAAAGGTGTCGGCATCGACTTCCGCTGGGGCGGCCGCGTGGCGCTGACCCGCGATCACCTGCCCCATCTGCACGAGCCGGCGCCCGGGCTGCTGATCGACATCGGCTGCATGGGCCGCGGCGTGGCGCTGCAGACGGCGATGGGCCGCGCGATGGCGACCTATATTGCGACCGGCGACCCGATGGCGCTGCCGCTGCCGCCCGACAGGCTGAGGCCGCTGCCGTTCCACGGCCTGAACAAGCTCTACTTCCAGGCCTTCGTCACCTGGTACCGCTTCCTCGACCGGCGAGACGCCATGGCGGCCGGCTGACGGGGCACGGCGCCCGCCGCGGAATTATCACATTCGCACCGGACGATCGCACATCATGAGAATGGCTCCGTGGCTCGGCCTCCTGCTCATCGCGACACCCTGCGCCGGCTGTGCGGTGGTGACGCCGGTCGCGGTCGCGACCTCGGTGGCGGCCTCGGCCGGCACCAACGTGGCGATGAACCTGCTGTTCAGCGAGGACAAGCTGAAGCGCGATGCGCGTGCGGCCTACGAGCGCGCCCCGCCCTGCGCCAGCATGGTGAAGGGCGTGCCGAACGGCCGGGTCGTGACGGTGGTGCGCGAGGCGGCGTGGTTCGACACCTACGATTTCGGCGACGGCCGCCGCCTCGTGCCGACGCACAATCGCAAGCTGGTGTTCGTCGCCTACGACATCGCCAACCACAGCGACGTCGAATTGGTCGTGGCGCCGCGCCGCCTGACGCTGGTCGATGCCAAGGGCACGCTGACGCCGGAGACGGCGGGCATGGGTGGCGTGCTCAGCGACGACGCGCCGGCCGACGAAGGCGCGCTGCTGCCGGCCGAGCGCTCGTGGACCATGCTGTCGGTGTTCGAGGTGGCGCCGGCCGACTACGTGCTGATCGTGCCCAACGGCCGCGCCGAGGGCGATCCCGAGCCGACCTGGTTCGCCGGCTGCCGCATCCCGCCGCCGACCGCCGGCCGCAGCTAGCGCTTGGCGTCGGCGATCATCATCTCGGCCGCCTTGTCGGCGATCATGATGGTGGGCGTGTTGGTGTTGCCCGAGGTGATGGTGGGCATCACCGAGGCGTCGACCACCCGCAGGCGCTCCAGCCCGATGACGCGCAAGCGCTCGTCGACCACCGCCGTCGGATCGGACGGCAGGCCCATCTTGGCCGTGCCGATCGGGTGGAAGATCGTGGTGCCGATGTCGCCCGCCGCTTTGGCGAGCGAGGCCTCGTCGTCGCCGACGCCCGGTCCCGGCAGGTATTCCTCCGGCGCGTAGGGCTGCAGCGCCGGCTGCTTCATCAGGCGGCGCGTGACCCGGATCGCATCGGCCGCCACGCGCCGGTCCTCCGGCGTCGACAGGTAGTTGGGGGCGATCACCGGCTTGGCCGCGGGATCGGCCGAGCGCAGCCGGATCGTGCCGCGCGAGGTCGGGCGCAGGTTGCAGGCGCTCACCGTGATGGCCGGGAAGCGGTGCAGCGGCTCGCCGAACCTGTCGAGCGACAGCGGCTGGACGTGGAACTCGATGTTGGCCCGCTCGTGGTCGGGCGAGGAGGTGGTGAAGATGCCGAGCTGCGAGGGCGCCATGGTGAGCGGACCGCTCTGGAACAGCGCATATTGCAGACCCATCAGCGCGCGGCCGACCAGCGAGTGGTAGGTCGTGTTGAGCGTCTTGACGCCCGACACCTTGAAGATGGCGCGCTGCTGCAGATGGTCCTGCAGGTTGCGGCCGACGCCCGGCTTGTCGAGCACCGGGGCGATGCCCTGCTCGGCGAGCCACTCGGCCGGGCCGACGCCCGAGAGCTGCAGGAGCTGCGGCGAGTTCACCGCTCCCGCCGACAGGGTCACCTCGCCGCGCGCCCGCGCCTCGACGACCGCTCCGTTCCGGCGGAAGCGCACGCCGGCCGCGCGACGTCCGTCGAACAGCACCTTCTCGACCAGCACGCCGGTCTCGAGCTTGAGGTTCGGCCGGTCGAGCACCGGCTTCAGGAAGGCGCGCGCCGTCGACATGCGAAGCCCGCGCTTCTGGTTCACGTGGAAGTAGCCCACGCCTTCGTTGTCGCCGGCGTTGAAGTCGCGGCTCGCGGGCACGCCCATCTCGGCCGCGGCCCTGGCGACGGCGTCGAGCACGTCCCACTTCACGCGCATCTCCTCGACGCGCCATTCGCCGTTGCCGCCGTGGACCTCGGTGTCGCCCAGGAAGTGGCCGTCGAGCCGCTTGAACACCGGCAGCACGTTGTCCCAGCCCCAGCCGCTAAGGCCGAGCTGGCGCCAGTGGTCGTAGTCGGCCGCCTGGCCGCGCATGGAGATCATGCCGTTGATGGCCGAGCAGCCGCCGATCACCTTGCCGCGCGGGTAGTTGAGCGCGCGGCCGTTCAGCCCCGGCTCCTTCTCGGTCTGGAACATCCAGTCGGCGCGCGGGTTGCCCATGGCGAACAGGTAGCCGACCGGGATGTGGAACCAGATCCAGTTGTCGCGGCCGCCGGCCTCGAGCAGCAGGACGCGGTTCCGCGGATCGGCCGACAGCCGATTGGCCAGCACGCACCCTGCGGAACCCGCGCCGACGACGATGTAGTCGAACTCTTCCATCCCTGCCCTTGCCCCGCCAGTTGTGCGACGCGCATACTTTAGCCAAGGAATCCATCGGGAGCGACGCCATGCAGTACAAGCGGATTTCGGCCGACTGCCATCTCGACATGCCGTGGATGCCGCCCGACCTCTTCACGTCGATGGCCTCGGCGGAGATGAAGGAGCGCATGCCCTACGTCGTCGAGACCGACGACGGGCCGAAATGGACGGCGAAGAACGGTGCCAGCTTCGGCTACAAGAACGGCGTCGGCCCGTCGGGCGCGAAGTTCGTGCCGGGCAAGCACCACCGCGTCGACGTCATGGCCGAGACCGGCCTCTACGCCGACGGCGCCCGCGACGTCCGCCGCGTCTCCGACCCGCACCTGCGCATCAAGGACATGGACCGCGACGGCGTCGACGCCGAGGTGATCTACGGCATCCTCGGCGCCTCGAGCCGGCTCAACGACCGCGACGCGTCCAACGAGATGCTGCGCATCTACAACGACTGGCTGAAGGCGTTCTGCAGCCACTATCCCGACCGGCACATCGGGCTCGCCTGCCTGCCCTACGGCGACATCGACGCCGCCGTGAAGGAGATCCATCGCGTCGCCAAAATGGGCATCAAGGGCCTCGAGCTCTCCTGCTCGTGGGACATGGAGCCGATGTGGCACCCGATGTGGGAGCCCTTGTGGAAGGCGGTGAACGAGGTCCAGCTGCCGCTGCACTTCCACACCTTCCCGACCCTGCCGCCCAACATCATCGAGAAGCACGGCGGCCGGGTCGGCCGCTCGGTGTTCTTCACCGTCGTCTCGGGCTTCCAGATGAACCTGGTGAACATCCTGGCCGCGATCCTGTCGGCCAACGTGCTGGAGCGCTATCCCAACATCCGCATCGCCTTCGGCGAATCGGGCTGCGGCTGGATCCCCTATGCGCTCGACCGCATGGACTACGAGTGGGAGGACCGCTTCACCGACCTCGGTCTCAAGATGAAGCCCTCCGACTACTGGCGGCGCCAGTGCAAGGCGACCTTCCAGTTCGACCGCATCGGGCTGAAGCTGATCGAGGACATGGGCGCGGAGAGCCTGATGTGGGGCTCCGACTACCCGCACGGCGACGGCGTGTGGCCGCAGTCGGACAAGTACATCGCCGAACAGTTCGCCGAGGTGCCGGCCGAGGTGACGAAGATGATCACCTGCACCAACGCCGGCAAGTTCTACGGGCTGATCAACTAGGCGATGTCGCCCTTCGACACGGTGTGGCGGAGGGCGAAGACTTCACCAAGGGGCGCGTGCGCGGCACGCGCCTTTTCCGCGTCGTCGACCGACCAGAAGAAGGCGAGCAGCGCGCGATCGACCTGCCGGTCGGGCGCAGGCCGTAGGTCCTTCTCGGCGGTGTGCGCCTGGCCGACACCGGCGAGGCCGCGCATCAGGTCGAGGCGCGCAGGCTTGAGCGCCGCCAGCGCCTCGAACGGCGCGGCATCGCCCGGGCCGAGACGCAGCGTCAGCGCCGCCGCGGCGATGCCGTCGCCCAGCCGCCGCTCGACGCTGCAGACCGTGCGCCAGGTGTCGCGGAACTTCGGCAGGATGGCGCGGCTCATCTCGGTCGGGCTGCCGAGTCGCGCATAGTAGGCGTCGCTCTCGAAGGCGGCCGGCGTCTCGGCATCGTAGAGCAGGAGGTAGCGCTCGGGCCGCGCCACGCCCTTGAAGCGCGAGCCGCGCCGCCAGCCCGGGCAGCCGACGCGCTCCTGCACATGCTCGCGGCTGTGCCAGTTCTCGAAGAAGGCGTCGTCCTCGGACGCGATGTCGACCCAGATGGCGAGCGCTGCCTTCATGTCCGTCGCACGGCTTCGGTGAAGGTCACCACCTCGTCGCGACGATTGTGGTCGGTCGCCGGCACGAAAGGCGGCTGCGGGAAGGCGGCGAGCGTGACGACCGCGAGGCCCTCCTGGCGGAAGATGTCGATGCGCTGGCCGGCATGGCCGAGGGCGGCCATCACGCCGTCGCCCAGCCACCAGCTGTAGCCGTAGTGCGTGATGTCGCGCACCGGTGGCGTCGGCACCGCGAAGGCGGGCGTCGCCGCCGCCTCGACCCAGCCCTCGGGCAGCACCCGCCGGCCGTCGATCACGCCGTCGGCCAGCACGAACTGGGCGAAGCGGCCGAAGTCGCGCAGCACCATGCCGGCCCGGCTGCCGCCGATCTCCTGCCCGCCTTCGCTTTCCACCGTATAGAAGGCGTCGCACTCCATGCCGGCCGGCTGCCAGACCTTGTCCGACATGAAGTTGGCGAGCGGCCTGCCGACCGCGCGCGTCAGCGCCGCGCCAAGGAGATAGGTGTCGCCGGAATTGTAGAGGAAGGTCGTGCCCGGCTCCGCGGCACGCGGCAACGAGGCCATCAGCTTCAACACCCCGCCCGGCACCTTGTCGGCCAGCGACTTCGAGTAGCGGTTCACGTCGGAATTGCGGTCGGGATAGACCTCCGTCCAGCGCACGCCCGACGACATGGTCATGACGTGCCTGAGCGACACGCCCTCGTAGGCCGACCCGGCGAGCTCGGGCAGGTAGCGCGTCAGCGGATCGTCGACCGAGCCGATGGCGCCGTCGTGAACCGCCGCACCGACCAGCATCGCCGTCATCGACTTCACCGTCGACATGGTCGACCAGCGGTCGTGCTCGCCAAGGCCGAGCCCGTAGCGTTCCAGCACGACCTTGCCGCGACGGATCACCAGCAGGCCCACGATCAGGTTGCGGTCCATGAAGGAGGCGACGTCGTGCTCGCGCCCGTCGGCCGTGTAGCGCGGGGCGATCTCCTCAGCCCGCGGCAGCTCGCGCGGGTTCGCGCCGCGGCGGATCACGCGATGGGCGAACAGGCTGTCGACCATGCGGTAGGCGTAGGGCTGGATCGACGGCGGCAGGAGCAGGAAGTCCTCGCCGCGCGGCAGGTGCCGGCGCGGAACGGCCGTGCTCAGGAGAAAGCCTTGAAGGTGATGAGGGTGAAGGTGTCCTTCACGCCCTTGAGCGTCTGGATGCTCGAGGTGACGAAGTGACCGATGTCGGTCTTCTCGTCGAGATAGCACTTCATGAGGAGGTCGTACTGGCCGGAGGTCGAGTAGACCTCCGAGACCTGCTCGATGTTCACGGCATCGTCGGCGACCTCGTATGCCTTACCGAGTTCGCATTTCACCATGATGAAGATGGTCTGCATGTGCCTCCGCCTGCTCCCGCGGAGTGCACTCTAGCGCGACGGGCGGGCGAGGAAAGCCGGGACGTGGTCGCCGAGGCCGACCGGCGCCGGGCTGTCGTCACGCTCGCGACGGTCGGGGCGCGACGGACGCTCATGGCGATCCGGCCGCTCGGGCCGGCGCTCGCGCGGCGGCCGTCCCTCGGCGCGGGGCTCGCGATGCGGGCGCTCGGCACGCTCCGGCCTGGCTTCACGCTCGGGACGGGCCTCGCGCTCCGGACGCGGCTCACGCTCGGGCTTCGCCTCGCGCTCCGGGCGCGGCTCACGCTCGGGCTTCGCCTCGCGCTCCGGGCGCGGCTCGCGGGGCGGACGCCCGCCGCGCTCGCGACCACGCTCTCCGCCGCGTCCACCGGCGCCGCGGCCACGGCCGCGTCCACGGCGACGTCCGTCGGACGCCTCGAAGGCGACCGTGTCCATGCCGGGAACCTCGACGCGCGGGATCTCGGTGCCGATCAGCTTCTCGATCGCCTCCACAAGGCCGCCCTCGTCGGGCGAGGCCAGGGTGAAGGAATGGCCGGTCTTGCCGGCGCGGCCGGTGCGGCCGATGCGATGGACGTAGTCCTCGGGCGAGAACGGCACGTCGAAATTGAAGACATGGCTCATGTCGACAATGTCGAGGCCGCGGGCGGCGACGTCGGACGCCACCAGGATCTGGATCTCGCCCTGCTTGAACTTCTCCAGCGTCTCCATGCGGGCGGGCTGGCTCATGTCGCCGTGCAGCGCGCCGGCATTGAAGCCGTGCTTCTTCAGCGAGCCCTGCAGGATCGCCACGTCCTTCTTGCGGTTGCAGAAGACGATGGCGTTCTTGATGTCCTGCTCCTTGATCAGCCGGCGCAGCGCCTCGCGCTTGTCCTCTTCCGGCACGACCGCGAGACCCTGGACAATGTTCTTGCCGGCCGAGGCCGGCGCCGAGACGGTGACTTCCCTGGGGTTCGACAGGAAGCGGTCGGCCAGCCGCTTGATCTCCGGCGGCATGGTGGCCGAGAAGAACAGCGTCTGACGCATCGGCGACAGCAGGCCCACGATGCGCTCGACGTCAGGAATGAAGCCCATGTCGAGCATGCGGTCGGCTTCGTCGATCACCAGCACCTTGACGTCGTTCAGCAGGACCTTGCCGCGCTCGAAATGGTCGAGCAGCCGGCCCGGCGTGGCGATCAGCACGTCGGCGCCCTTCTCGAGCGCCCGCTCCTGGTCGTCGAACGACACGCCACCGATCAACAGCGCCATGTTGAGCTTGTGGTTCTTGCCGTACATCTCGAAGTTCTCGGCCACCTGGGCGGCCAGCTCGCGCGTCGGCTCCAGGATGAGCGAGCGCGGCATGCGCATCTTGGCGCGGCCCTCGGCCAGGATGTCGATCATGGGGAGGACGAAGGAGGCGGTCTTGCCGGTGCCCGTCTGGGCGCATCCGAGGACGTCGCGGCCCATCAGGACGATGGGAATGGCCTTTTCCTGGATCGGGGTGGGCTTCGTATAGCCCTTCTCGGCAACTGCCTGCAGCACCGGGGCGCTCAGCCCCAAACTCTCAAAACTCATTTAGTTTCCGTAACTTAGTCCATTTTTCCGCTGGACTTTGGGGCGGTCTCACAAGGCTCGAGGATCGGGCTGGACCGCTGGGCGGACCTCATATGATCCCGGCAGGGGCCCAAGTCAATGCGGCGGCGGCGCGGGGCTGCCGCGCAGCCGCCTCAGGCCTTGAGCTCGACCTCGACGAACACGAACTCGAAATCGTTGGGGTTGATGACGTCATGCTCGACCCCGGTCTGGCGGGCGTAGGAGACGCCGGCCCTGAGCGGCGCCGGCACCGTCGTCTTGCCGTCGAAGATGTGCAGCTCGCCGGTCGTCACCGGGACCACGACATAGTCGTGATTGTGGCGGTGCCAGCCGGTATGGCCGCCCGGCGGGAAGCGCCATTCGGTGACGATCACCCGGTCGTTCTCGACCTGCAGGGTGGGCTTGGCGAGCGGACGTTGCTTGTCGGTCATGGCGAAAAGCTAATGAGGCCCGGAAGGTTTGTCAGGTGACAGGAGCGCGCGGGCCAGTATGGTGCATATGCACGCAATCCCGGAGCCGCCCCCTGTCCACCGCCCTGGCGCACCCCCTGCTCACCGCTCCCATTGGCGCCAGCCTGTGGAAGCTGGCGGCGCCCACCACCGCGGTCATGATCGCCCAGACCTTCGTGGCGATCGCCGAGACCTTCATCTTCGGCCGTCTCGGCACCGAGGCGCTGGCGGGCTTCGCGCTGGTGTTCCCGCTCATGATGATGATGACCATGATGGCGGCGGGTGGCATGGGCGGCGGCGTGGCGGCCGCCATGGCCCGCGCGCTGGGCTCCGGTCGTCGTGACGATGCGCGCGCGCTGGTGCTGCATTCGCTGGTGCTGGGTGCGGTGCTCGCACTCCTCTTCACCCTGCTCGCCTGGACGGTCGCGCCGTCGCTCTACCGGCTGCTGGGCGGCGAGGGCCGCGCGCTCGAGCACGCGCTGACCTACTCGCACGTGCTGTTCTCCGGCGCGATCGCGATCTGGGCCAACTTCTTCCTCTCGGCGTTGCTGCGCGGCGGTGGCGATGCGGCGACTCCCGGCCGCTACATGCTGGTCTCCTCGATCGCGCAGGTGCCGCTCTCCTACGTGCTGGCGCTCGGCGTCGGCGACTGGCCGGGCATCGGCATGGCGGGGCCCGCCATCTCCTCGCTGCTGACCTCCGCGGTGTCGGCGCTCCTGCAGGCGCGCGCCCTGTGGAGCGGCAGACTGGGCTTCGTGCCAGCAACCGGCGGCATCCCCCTGCAGGGCCGGCTGTTCTGGGACATCCTGCGGGTCGGCCTGATCGCCTCCTTCTCGGCCTTCACCGCCAACCTCACGGCGATGCTGGTCACCGGCCTGGTCGGTCGTTTCGGCGTCACCGCGTTGGCGGGCTACGGCATCGGCGTGCGGCTCGAATTCATGCTGGTGCCGCTCGCCTTCGGCATCGGGTCCGGACTCACGACCCTGGTCGGCGTCGCAGCCGGTGCCCACGATTGGCACCGCGCCGTGCGCGCCGCCTGGATCGGCAGCCTCATCGCAGGCCTCGGCATCGGCGCCTTCGGCTGGACGGTGGCGATCGTGCCGGAAGGCTGGGCCCGGCTGTTCACCAGCGATCCCGACGTGATCGCGGCGACCGTCGCCTACATTACGCGCGTCGCACCGTTCTATTGCCTGTTCGGGATCGGCATGACGCTCTCCTTCGCGAGCCAGGGTGCGGGCCGCATGAAGGCGCCCTTCGCCGCCGGCATCGCGCGCCTGCTGGTCGCCACCCTCGGTGGCTGGTTCGCCGTCGAACAGCTCGGCTGGGGTCTGGCGGGCGTCTTCACCGCTATCGCGGTCGGTATGGTGACTTTCGGCAGCCTGGTCGCCGGGCCGCTGCTTGTGCATCCCTGGCGCGGCAGGGCGTGATAGAGTCGCTTCCCTACCAGGAGGAAGCGATGCAACGAGCCTTCCCCACCCACGGTACGATCCCGACCTGGAACCGCAACCCGGCCGACGAAGAAGCGATGGGCGCGGCGCACGCGCCGATCTGGCGGCGCATGATCGATGTCGGCATCCACGGCGACCTGCGCCAATCGACCATCCTCGACTATGGCTGCAACCAGGGCGGCTTCCTCCGGATGCTGCACGACCGTCATCCGTTCCGCGCCGCCATGGGCATCGATATCGCCCGCGAATCGGTGGCGCGCGCCGAGCTGCTGAAGGGGCACCGGCCGATCGAATACAGGGTCGGCGCCAGCGCGGCGGCGCTGGGCAGAGTCTTCGACTTCGCGTTCAGCCACGAGGTGCTCTACCTGCTGCCCGATCTCGCCGCCCATGCGAGCGACATCAAGGCGGCGCTGCGGCCGGGCGGCGCCTACATCGCCGCCATGGGCTGCCACAAGGACAGCGCCGTATGGCCGCGCTGGCGCAAGGTGATCGCCGAGACCTCGTCGATCCCGATCTACGATCATTCGCTCGACGGCGTCGCCAGGGCGTTCAGCGAGGCGGGCTTCAATGTCGGCGTCCGCCCACTCGACCTCGACGCCTTCATGCCCGTGACGGTGGGCAGCGAATACTTCCCGAAGGTGGTCGACCAGCTGCGCTACTACAGCCAGGACAAGGTGTTGTTCCGGTTCGTCAGAACGCCGTAAGTGGCGTTGAGATCCTTCGCCTCGCTCAGGATGACGAGAAGAAGCTATCTCGCGCCGATCTTGCGCAAGGAGCGGTCGATCCAGAGCGCCGCGATCTTCTCCTGCACGGAGTTCTGACGCAGGCGCTGGCGCAGGTTGGCGAAGTCGACGTGGTCGAGCTTCTGGTCCTGGTTGAAGCAGGAGAACACGACCGTCTCCTTGCCCGTCTCGGGATCCCTGTGGAGCTGCAGGCACTGGGCGCAGATCTCCTTCATCATGCATTGCATGGGGGAGTTGATCGAGCCGAAGGCGATGTGGTCGGGCTTGAGGAACGGCTTCAGCGCCGCATGCCGCGCAAGCCGCACGGCGTTCATCATCCCGTCCGAGCCGATGGCCACGATGCGGTCCGCCGCGCTGTAGGGGATCGGCTGCTCGCCGAGCTCGCCCGACGCATAGAGGCGCATGGCCTCGACGATGTTGGTGACGACAGACTTGTCCTGCGGACGTCCCGGCTTGAAGCCCGGCGCCTCGTCGCAGCACCAGACCACGACATCGGCCGCGGCCTCGATCTCCTCGACCTTGTAGCGGTCGATCACACGCTTGTAGCCCGCGAAGTAGAGCACCTTGCTGCCGGCCTTGCGGAAGGCCTGGCCGATCGAGAACAGCACGGCGTTGCCGAGGCCGCCGCCCACCAGCACGACTGTCTCGCCGGGTTCGATCTCGGTCGGCGCACCTGTCGGGCCCATGACGATGACCGGCTCGCCGGGCTTCAGCATGGCGCAGAGGTCGGACGAGCCGCCCATCTCCAGCGCGATCAGCGACAGCAGGCCCTTGTCCTTGTCGACCCAGGCTCCGGTCAGCGCCAGGCCTTCCATGGTGAGCAGCGTGCCCTCGGCACGCAGCGATCGCGCCTCGTAGTTCTGCAGGCGGTAGAACTGGCCGGGCTCGAAGTTCCTGGCCGCGGCGTGCGCCTCGACCACCACCTCGACGATGGTCGGCGTCAGCCGGTCGACGCGGACCACCCGGGCGCGCCACTCGCGGTTGGCCTCGGCCAGGATCTCGGCCGGCGTGCGCTTCGGCGCCGGTAGCGCCGCCATGGCGCGCGTCAGCACCGGGTAACCCTGCTTGGCGCCGCCCATCGCCTTCACGACGTTGCCGGCGAACGAGGGATGCAGGTCGCCGAAGAACGACATGAATCGGCTGTCGGCGTGGCGGTACATCAGCACGCGCACGTCGCCCGGCTTGCAGACGCGCTCGGGGGTCGCCGGGTTACCTTCCTCGTCCAGCGCGCGGAAATACTTGCCGTCGATGAAGGCGTGCGTCGCGTCCTCGCGCGCCAGCACGGTGTTGGGCTGGGTGCCAGCCGCGACCAGGATCGTGCGCGCCGGCAGGGTCGCCTCGACCTTGACCCCGCCCTGCTCGCCCGCGACCTTCAGCGCCATCGCCTGACCCGCCTCGTCGACCTCGACCGCCACCGGCGAGAGGCCTTCGACGAAGCGGATGTCTTCCTCGAGCGCCTTCAGCACTTCCTCGTGGTTCAAGGTGTAGGACGGCGACTCGATCAGGCGGCGGCGATAGACCAGCGCCACGCCGCCCCAGCCGTTGACCAGCTTCGTGATTGCGGGCTCGCGGCCTTCTCGCGCGGCCGCTTCACGCTCGGCGCGGATCGCGCGTGCGTGCGCGATGAACTCGTCGGCGATCTCGCGCTCCTCGGGCGACCAGTTGGCCCGCACCGCGGCCTCGCCGCGCTCGGCGACCAGGGTCTCGTGACGCGCCAGGAACTTCTCGACCTGCAGCGGATAGTAGGCGAGCGACTCGGTCGCGGTGTCGATGCCGGTCAGGCCGCCGCCGATCACCACCACGGGCAGGCGGATCTGCAGGTTGGCGATCGAATCCTTCTTGGCCGCACCGGTGAGCTGCAGCGCCATCAGGAAGTCCGACGCCGCGCGCACACCGCGCGCGAGACCGTTCGGCAGGTCGAGCACGGTGGGCTTGCCCGCGCCGGCGCAGAGCGCGATGTGGTCGAAGCCCATGGCGAAGGCGCTCTCGACCGTCACCGTGCCGCCGAAGCGCACGCCGCCGAACATCGAGAACTGCGCACGCCGCTCCAGTAGCAGGCGCACCATCTTGAGGTAGTTCTTGTCCCAGCGCACGGTGATGCCGTACTCGGCCACGCCACCGAAGCCCGCCATGGCGCGCTCGCCGAGATCTTCGCGCAAGGTCGCGATGTCCTTCACCGCGTCGAAGGCAACGCGCGTGCCGTCCATCGCCACGCCCGACTGCTTCTCGGGCAGCGGCTCGATCTTGAGCCCGTCGATGCCGACCACCGTGTGGCCGTCGTTCATCAGGTGATGAGAAAGGTTGAACCCGGCAGGGCCGAGACCAACCACCAGCACGGTGCGGCCGGTCGAGGCACGCGGGATCGGTCGGCGCAGGTTGAGCGGATTCCAGCGCGTCAGCAGCGAGTAGATCTCGAAGCCCCACGGCAGGCCGAGCACGTCCTTCAGCGTCCGCGTCTCGATCTGGGGAATGTCGACCGGCTCCTGCTTCTGGTAGATGCAGGCCTTCATGCAGTCGTTGCAGATGCGGTGGCCGGTCGCCGCCAGCAGCGGGTTGTCGACCGCGGCGATGGCCAGCGCGCCGATGGAGAAGCCCTCGCTCTTCAGCAGGTTCATCTCCGAGATCTTCTCCTCGAGCGGGCAGCCCGCGAGCGTCACGCCGAACGGCGACTTCTGGAAGGCGCCGGTCTTGCGATCCCTGAGACCGCGCGAACAGCTGTCCTTGCCCTGGTTGTGGCACCAGATGCAGTAGTTGGCATGATCGAGGCTGCGGCTGAGATTGAAGCCGTTGTCGGTGAGCGCGAAACCCTCGCGATGGCGCAGCATCGACCGCGGCAGCTTCATGCGCGTGACGCCGTCCACCAGTTCGGTCTCGATCGGCACCAGGTGCTCGAAATCGAGTTTGTGCGGCACCTTGAACAGCGGCCCGTCGCGATGGCGGCACTTGCCCTCGGGATGATGCAGCGCCCAGGCGGCATACTCCGCAAGCGCGGTGATCTCGGGCGTCGGCGTCTCGACCTTGAATTCCGCACCGATCAGGTCGCGAACCCTGAGCGCGAAGCGCAGCTCCCACTCCTCGAGGCCGGCCGACGCATCGAACGGCAGCCCGACCTTTGCCGCGACGGTCGCGCCGTCGAGCGCCGCAGCGGCGTCGGCCTTGATGGCGCGCGTGACGTAGCGCTGCACGAACAGGCGCTTGCAGTCGTAGAGCGGCGCCAGCCTGGTGTGGCGACCGCGCAGGGCCGCCGCTTCGGTCGCGACGCCGAACAGGGCGCCGATGAAATCCTCGAGCGGACGCGCCAGGTCGATCAGCAGGTTGGACTCGTCCTTCGGCGCCAGCGCCTCCGGCGCGGCGCGCGCCGCCATCAGGCGGGCATGCGCGTCGACGTTGGCGTCCTTCAGCCAACCGACGAAGGCGGCGTCGAGTCGGGCCAGCCCGTCGCGGTCGTGGAAGTCGTTGAAGCTCAGCCCGAAGGTGACCGGCGGGGCCAGCGGGGACGCGATCATTGCGGAGAGTCCGAGTGAAGCGAGGGGAAATCGTTCGTGCACGAACCGATAAACAAGGCGGGCGCCAAGCGCAAGGCATCGCAGGTCATGCGGCGGATTAGCGACATTTATGCCTGATGACGCAGGCCGCGGCTTCCCGCATGGTCCGCCGTCCATGCAGCAGGTCCCCGCCTCCGTCCGCCTCTGGCTGATTCTCGTCGCCGGCATGATCTTCTTCATGATCGTGATCGGCGCGCTGACGCGGCTCACCGAATCGGGCCTGTCGATGGTCGAATGGCGGCCCGTCACCGGCTGGCTGCCGCCGCTCTCCGACGCGGCCTGGCAGGCCGAGCTGCAGAAGTATCTTTCCTCGCCGCAGGGGCGATTGGTGAATCGTGGCTTCACCGTCCCCGAGTTCAGGGAAATCTTCTGGCTGGAGTACATCCATCGCCTGTGGGGCCGGCTGATCGGCGTCGTCTTCGCCCTGCCGCTCGCCTGGTTCTGGTGGCGCGGCGCGTTGAGCGCATCCCTCAAGCCGCGGCTCCTTGCGCTGCTGGTGCTGGGCGGCCTGCAGGGCGCAATGGGCTGGGCAATGGTGGCTTCCGGCCTGATCGACCGTCCGTCGGTCAGCCACTACCGACTCGCGGCCCATCTCCTGCTGGCGATCGTCCTCTATGCCTACACGGTCTGGCTGATCCTCGAGCTCGGCTCGCAAAGCCTGCGTCGGGACGACGCCGGAACCGCGCGCAAGGCGGCCGGCCTGATCGGCTTCCTGCTGGTCGTGATGGTCTGGGGCGCCTTCATGGCCGGCCTGCGCGCCGGCGCCTCGCACAACACCTTCCCCACCATGTCGGGCCACTGGATCCCGCCCGGCCTGTTCGATCTCGAGCCGTGGTGGATCAACTTCTTCGAGAACGGCACGACGATCCAGTTCGTGCATCGCTGGCTCGCCATGCTGCTGGTGCTGGGCGTGCTGGCCATGGCCTGGCGCCGCCCGCGTCCGGAGACGATGGCCGCGGCGGCGATGGCGCTCATCCAGCTCGGCCTTGGAATCGCCACGATCCTGACCGGCGTCGGCATCGCCGTGGCGACGGTTCATCAGGCGGGGGCCGTGCTTCTTCTCACGGCCCTGATCGTCGTGCGGCATCGCGCGACGTCTTCTCCGCAGCGGCCCGTCTCGGCTATTGTCGGGAGATGACCGGCAAGTCTGCCGCCACTCCTTCAATCCTGACACGGCCCGTCGTCCTGACGGCGGTGGCGGTCGCTTTCGTGTCCGCTGCCGCCGCCGGCGCCTGGCTGACGCGCCCGCCGGCCGAGGCGCCGCCACGCGTCGCCAAGAACGCGAAGTCGAGGCTCGCCGCCGCGCCGGCGCAAACGCCGATGGCCACGCCGGCATCGGCGCCCGCCACTCCACCGCAGGCCGCACCGCCGAAGCCTGCCGACAGCGAGACTGCGCGTCCGGCGTCGGCACCTCCCGAACCTGCGGCCGGGCTGCCGAAGCCCGTCGACTGGTCGGCCGTGCCGATCGCCGCGCTTCGGGCCAAGGCCGAGGCCGGCGAGATCGCCGCCATGGAGGAACTCGCACGCCGGCTGGTGCAGGGCATCGGCGTGGCCAAGGACCAGCAGGCGGGTGCCGGCTGGCTGCTGCGCGCGGCGCAGGCGGGATCGCCGCAATCGGCCTTCAATGTCGGCGTGATGTACGAGCGCGGCTTCGTGGTGGAGCGCGATTCCCAGCGTGCCGTGGAATGGTACCGCAAGGCGGTCGAGGCCAACCTGCCGATGGCCAAGCACAACCTCGCCCTGCTGCTGCGCGACGGCAAGGGCGTAGCGCGCAACGGCCGCGAAGCGGTCGAGCTGCTGCGCTCGGCGACGCGCCAGGGCATGGCGGCCTCGATGTTCACCCTGGGCGACATCCACGAGCGCGGCGACGCGGCGCCCAAGGATCCGGCGACGGCGCTCGCCTGGTTCGCCATCACCGCCGAGTTCGAGCGCCAGATGAACAAGGGCGCCGACACCCAGCTCGCCAAGACCGCGAGCCAGCGCGCCCAGACGCTGCAGCGCGTGCTCACGCCGGCCGAGCTCGAGAAGGCCCAGCAGCTCGGCCAGAGCGAATTCAAGCAGATCGTCGAGGCGCTGCAGCCGCCCAAGCCGCCGCCCGCCCCGGCGCCGCCTGCGGCCCCGCCGCCCGTCGAGACCGCGGCGGCGCCCGCCCCGCCGCCGCCCGATCCCGATCCGCCGGGCTGGCCCAAGGCGGCCAACGACCAGGTCCGCGCCATCCAGCAGGCGCTGCTCGATCTCAAGCTGCTGCGCGACAAACCGGATGGCGTGATGGGACCGGTGACGCGCGCGGCGATACGTACATTCCAGAAGAGTGTGGGGATGCGCGAGACCGGCGAACCCTCGAAGGAGCTGTACGTTGCGACGAAGGATGCGCTGGCCGCCAAACGCGACTTCGTCGCCAACCCGCCGCCACCGCCGCCCGCGAAGGTCAGCACCGAAGCCAAGCCCGAACCCGCGACCGAGCCTCCCAAGCCGGAGCCGCCGCGGGTCGATGCGCCGAAGGTCGAGGCCGCGCCCGTCGCCTCGATTTCCATTCCCCTCGCGCCGCCTCCGCCGCCGGTCGAATTCCCGAAGCAGGAAGCGAACGTCGAACCGCCAAAGGCCGGAGCCGCGAAGCCGGCGCCTGCACCGGCAACGGCAACGGTCGAACCGACGAAGGCCGATCCGCCGAAGCCGGTGATGCCGCGCATCGAGACGGAAAAGCCGCCGGCGCTGCAGATTGTGGCGAAGCCCGAGCCGGCGCCCGCGCCGCCGCCGCCCGCCGTGCAGCCCGCGGCGCCGCCCAAGCCCCTGGAAATCGGCAAGCCGGACCCACCGCCGCCACCGCCGACCTCCGCTGACATCGCGCGCGCCACGCCGCCGCCCGCGAAGGCCGACCCCGATGCATGGCCGGCGCAGGCCGCCGATCAGGTGAAGGTCGTGCAGGCGCTGCTGCACGAGATGAACTTCTACCGCGACACGCCGGACGGCCGCCTCGGCCCGGCGACGCGCGCAGCGATCCGCGAGTACGAGCGTCTGAGCGGTCTCAAGGTGACCGGCGAGCCGAACAAGGACGTGTTCGAGTCGTTGAAGGAGATGCGCCTTCTGATGAAGCCGAAGGCGGCCGCCGGCTCAAACTAGGCGACCGCCATGTCGCCACCAGGCGGCGGGCAACTGCGCCTCGGCACGCCGCATCTCGGCGACCGTGGCGTAGAGGGCAAAGCAGGTGGCGCCGCTGCCGCTCATCCCGACATGGATCGTACCCGTTCCTGCACGCAGGAGATCGAGCACATCGCCGATCTCGGGGCGCAACGAGATCGCGGCCTCCGTCAGATCGTTGCCGCGCCCGGCAAGCTCGCGACCGAACGCCGCGAGGTCGGGCCACGCCGGCGGCGCCGGGCGGGCGGGTGCGAAATCCTTCCGACGTGCCGCGAACACCTCGGGCGTCGGCAGCACAACGCCGGGATTGACCAGCAGGATCGCGCAGTCCGGCAGGCTGGGCGCAGGCGCCAGGCGCTCGCCGATGCCCGAGACCAACGAAGGCCGGCCGGCCAGGCACATCGGCACGTCGGCGCCGAGCGCGGCCGCGAGGTCGAACAGCTCCTCTTCCGGCATCGCCACGCGCCACAGGTCGACCAGCGCCCGCAGCGTCGCCGCGGCGTCGGCGGAACCGCCGCCCAGCCCCGCCGCGACGGGAATGCGCTTGGTGAGACGGATCGCGGCGCGCGGCGCCACGCCGGCGCGCCCTGCCAGCAGGCGCGCCGCCTTGAGCACGAGATTGTCGGGCTCGCCCGCGAGCGATGCGGCGCCCGGTCCGACCACCGACAGCGAGAGATCGGCGGCGAGCGCCACCTCGATCTCGTCGGCGAGATCGGTGAAGGCGACCAGTGAGTCGAGCAGGTGGTAGCCGTCGGCGCGGCGGCCGACGACGTTCAGCCAGAGATTGACCTTGGCGCGGGCGAACGGCACGCCCCGGTCAGCCGCCCTTCTTGGAGTCGGCGGCCTTCTCGTAGACGGTCGGCTTGTCGTTGCCGGGATTGAGCCCGTTGGCCAGCTTGTCCCTGATGACCGGCAGGCGATCCTTGTCGGGCTTCTGGTTCAGCGAACGCTCCCATTGGAAGCGCGCCTCGCGGCGGCGGCCGACATGCCAGTAGGCATCGCCGAGATGCTCGGTGATGGTGGCGTCGTCGCCCTTCTGCTCGATGGCCCGCTCCAGCCACTCGACCGCCTTCTCGAACTGGCCGAGCCGGTAGTAGGCCCAGCCGACGCTGTCGGTGATCGCGCCGTCGTCCGGCCGAAGCTCGGTGGCGCGCTCCAGCATCTTCATGCCTTCCTGGAGATGGAGGCCCTGGTCGATCCAGCTGTAGCCGAGATAGTTCAGCACATAGGGCTGCTCGGGCGACAGCTCGAGCGCCTTCTTCATGTCGGCCTCGGCCTTCGGCCAGTTCTTGGTGCGCTCGAGCACGATGCCGCGGCCGAAATAGATCGGCCAGTGGCGCTCCTCGGGCGTCTTCAGCCGCGAGATCGCCGTATCGTAGGCGGCGACGGCGTCGGCCCAGCGCTCCTTGGAGCGCAGAAGGTCGGCCAGCGTCAGCGCCGCGTCGATGCGGCCGGGCTTCTCCGCCACCAGCGCCTTCAGCCGCGCCATGGCCTGATCGAACTTGTCCTGCTGGGCGTCGAGCGCCGCCGTCCTGAGACGCGCCTGCCAGTAGAGCGGCGAGGTCGCGCCGATCCTGCCCAGCGCGGCGATCGCCTTGGGGATCTGATCGAACTGCTCGTAGAGGCCCGCGATCATCAGCCAGGCGAAATCCTGGTCGGGCTTCAGGGTCGTGGCGAGCTGGTAGAAGATCAGGGCGAGGTCGGTGCGCTGGGTGCGCGGATCGGAGCCCAGGATGCCGCCGATGTCGAACAGGATCTCGGCGATGCCCGAGGCGGGCGACGGCGGCTTGGGCATCGGCGCGTTGGGCGCCATCAGCCCGTCCATGACGACGGAATCGCTGTACTTGGTGCCGTAGGTCCTGAGCAGCTCGCGGGCATCGGCGTCCTTGCCGAGCCGGCGCAGCCCTTCGGCGACGGAGACGGTGGTGCGCAGCCCGTTGCGGTCGAGCGAGGCGGCTCGGCGGTACTTCGCCTCGGCCGCAGCCTTGTCGCCTGCCAGCTCGTCGATCTGCGCCTCGATCACCAGCGCCGGCGCCTCGGCGCGCTCGCCGGCCGCAGGCTTCAGACGCGCGAGGAAAGCGCGGGCCGCGGCGAAGTCCTTCTCGCCGGCCTTCAGCCACGCCATCACGTACTCGCGCAGCACGCCGAGCTGGTTCTCCGCGCCGATGCGGCCGAGCTGCTGCTCGGCAGCCTTGTAGTCGCCCTTCCTGATCGCCTGCACGGCGAGCGCCAGGTTGGCGAAGCCGTCGCCCGGGCGCGTCCTCAGCACCGCCGGCGCGAGCTCCACCGCCTGGTCGAAGCGGCCGGCATAGAGCCGCAGGCGGAACGCCCCGTAGATCAGCTCGGGATCGTTGGGTGTCTGCTTCAACGCCTGATCGAGCTCGTCGGCCGCGGCGGCGTAGTCGTGGTCCTGCTCGCCGACGCGCGCCGCGAGGTAGCGGCCCGACAGCGAGATCGGCGCCAGCCCGCCGCCGGGCAGCGTCTGCACCGGCGGCCGGGCCTGGGGGCGATTGCCCTGCTGAGCCTGCACCACGACGGGAAGCGCCACAAGCAGCGCTGCCGAAAGAAGGACGAGGGGGGTGCGTCGCATGCCGCTCACATGTTGGGATAGTTGGGACCGCCGCCGCCTTCGGGCACGGTCCAGTCGATGTTCTGCGCCGGGTCCTTGATGTCGCACGTCTTGCAGTGCACGCAGTTCTGCGCGTTGATCTGGAAGCGCGGCTGGCCGTTGTCGGCCGTCACCACCTCGTAGACGCCGGCCGGGCAGTAGCGCTGTGCGGGCTCCCCATAGAGCGGCAGGTTGACGGCGATCGGGATCGACGGATCGCGCAGCCTGAGATGGACCGGCTGGTCCTCCTCGTGGTTGGTGCTCGACAGGAACACCGAGGACGGCTTGTCGAACGAGAGCACGCCGTCGGGCCTGGGATACTGGATCGGCTGGAATTCGCTGGCCGGCCGCAGGCACTCATGGTCGGCCTTGTGGTGGTGCAAGGTCCACGGCACGCGGATGCCGAGATCGTGCAGCCACATGTCCATGCCGCCGTAGAGCGTGCCGAACACCGTGCCCCACTTCAGCGCCGGCTTCACGTTGCGCACCCTGTCGAGGTCCTTCCAGATCCACGACGCCTTGAGCTTGACTGGATAGGCGATCAGCTCGTCGCCGCCGGTCTTGCCGCCGGCCAGCGCCTCGAACGCCGCCTCGGCCGCCAGCATGCCACTCTTGACCGCGTTGTGGCTGCCCTTGATGCGCGGCACGTTGACGAAGCCCGCCGAGCAGCCGATCAGTGCGCCGCCCGGGAAGACGAGCTTCGGCACCGACTGCACGCCACCCTCGGTGATGGCGCGCGCGCCGTAGGCCAGCCGCTTGCCGCCCTTCAGGTACCTGGCGACGTCGGGATGGGTCTTGAAGCGCTGGAACTCGTCGAACGGCGAGACGTAGGGGTTCTCGTAGGAGAGATGGACGACGAGGCCGACGGAGACGAGGTTGTCGCCGAAGTGATACATGAAAGTGCCGCCCGGGCTCTCGGACTCCGACAGCGGCCAGCCCTGGGTGTGCACCACCAGGCCCTTGCGGAAGTTGGCGGGATCGACCTGCCACAGCTCCTTGAGGCCGATGCCGAACTTCTGCGGGTCGACGCCGTCGCGCAGGTCGAACTTCGACATGAGCTGCTTGGCGAGCGAGCCGCGCACGCCCTCGGCGATCAGCGTGTACTTGGCGTGCAGCTCCATGCCCGGCGTGTAGCTGTCCTTGTGCGTGCCGTCCTTGGCGATGCCCATGTCGCCGGTGGCCACGCCCTTCACCGAGCCGTCGTCGTTGTAGAGCACCTCGGCGGCGGCAAAGCCCGGATAGATCTCGACGCCCATCGCTTCGGCCTGCTGGCCGAGCCAGCGGCAGACCTCGCCGAGGCTGACGATGTAGTTGCCGTGGTTGTTCATCAGCCGCGGCATCAGGAAGTTGGGGAAGCGGTAGGAGCCGCCCTTGGTCAGGAACAGGAACTGGTCGTCGCTGACCTGCGTCTCGAGCGGCGCGCCCTTCTCCTTCCAGTCGGGGATCAGCTCGTTGAGGCCGATCGGGTCGACGACGGCGCCCGAGAGGATATGGGCGCCGATCTCCGAGCCCTTTTCAATCAGGCAGACCGACACTTCGTGGTTGCGCTCCGCGGCGAGCTGCTTCAGGCGGATCGCCGCCGACAGCCCGGCCGGGCCGCCACCCACGATCACCACGTCGTATTCCATCGCCTCGCGCGTCATACCTGTCTCGCTCTGCAGTGCCTTTTCCCGATGGACGCGCGCCTATACGACGGCAATCCTTCGATTTAGATAGCCTGTCGGGGGCAGGATCGCCACCCGCTGAAAAGGGGATTTCCCGTGGCAGAGTTGACCGGAATCGAGAGCAAGACCTTCTCCGCGCGCGATTTCCGGCTGGAAAGCGGCAAGGTCCTGCCTGTGCTCGAACTTGCCTACGAGACCTACGGCACGCTCGACCCCGCAAAGGACAACGCCATCCTCGTCGTGCACGGCTACACGTCGAGCCATCACGCGGCCGGCAGGAATGCGCCCGGCAAGCAGGGCCGCGGCGTCGCCGAGGGCTCGGCGGGCTGGTTCGACGGGCTGATCGGTCCGGGCAAGGCCATCGACACCGACCGCTACTTCGTCGTGTCGGTGAACGCGCTGGGCTCGGCGCACGGCAGCACCGGCCCCAACTGCATCGATCCCGGGACCGGCAAGGTCTACGGTCCGACCTTCCCGCACATCACCCTGCGCGACATGGTCGAGAGCCAGAAGCTCCTGGTCGATTCGTTCGGGCTGAAGAGCCTGGTCGCCGTGGTCGGCCCGTCGATGGGCGGCTTCCAGTCCTTCCAGTGGGCCGCGTCGTATCCCGGCTTCATGAAGGGCATCGCCGCCTCCGTCACCGCGCCGCGCGCGCCGTCGCGGCTCGGCGGCCTCGATGCGCTGCAGAAGCGGCTGGCGAGCGATGCCAACTGGAACGGCGGCTGGTACTACGAGAACGGCGGCATCCCGGCAACGCTCGAGGAGATCCGCTACGAGACGCTGCTGAACTACGGCCAGGCCGAGGCGGAAGCCAAGGTGGCGGCGAAGAGCTGGGCGAAAATCTACGACGGCCACTCGCTCGTCACGCTCCGGCGCGCGATCGACGGCTTCGACATCACGCGGCAGTACGACAGGCTCAAGCAGGCCAAGGTCCTGTACGTGATCTCCAAGACCGACAAGCTGTTCGACCTGACGATCTGCGCCGGCCACGCGCTCGACATGCGCAAGGCCGGCGTCGATCTCACCTATGTCGAGATGCCCTCCGAGAAGGGCCACATGGCGAGCCACGCCGACGCCGCGATGTGGGCGCCGATCCTGGCGGCGTTCCTGAAGGGCCTCGGATGACCGCGCCCGATCTCGCGCCCCAAGACGCCGCAGCCCTGCTGCGCTGGTACGTCGACCACGGACTCGACGAGACGATCGGCGAGGAGCCGATCGATCGCTTCGCGGCCCCGCCGCCGCCCGCCGCAGTCGCCGCGATCGTCGCCGCACCCTCGGGCGCGGCCGCACCGACGCCGATCCGCACACCAACGGCCGCGCCGCCGCCCCGCCCGCCCGTGCCGCTCGAATCGCCGCAGCTCGTCGAGGATGCGCGCGAGATCGCCCGCAGGGCCACGACCATCGCCGAGCTCGAGGCGGCGGTGCGCGCCTTCGAAGGCTGCGCGCTGAAGCGCACGGCCAAGAACACCGTCTTTGCCGATGGCGTCCCGGGCGCGCCGGTCATGATCGTGGGAGAAGCGCCCGGCGCCGACGAGGATCGCCTGGGCAAGCCGTTCGTCGGCGTCAGCGGCCAGCTCATGGACCGCATGTTCGAGGCGATCGGCATGAGCCGCGAGCGCGACCTCTACATCACCAACATCCTGTTCTGGCGGCCGCCCGGCAACCGCACGCCGACGCTCGCCGAGCAGGCGATCTGCCTCGCCTTCACGCGCCGCCACATCGAGCTCGCCAGGCCGAAGGTGCTGGTGCTCGCCGGCGGCACGGCGGTGAAGGCCGTGCTCGACACGACCGAAGGCATCACGCGGCTGCGCGGCAAGTGGACGACGCTCAAGCTCGACGATGGCAGCGAAGTGCCGACGCTGCCCACCTTCCATCCGGCCTACCTGCTGCGCACGCCGGCCAGCAAGCGGCAGAGCTGGTGGGACCTGCTCTCGCTCGACAAGAAGCTGAAAGAGCTGGGGGCTCAGTAGAGACGGCGCCCCTTTCTCGCCGGACGGCCGCACGATGCTCTCGGCGGTCCCGATCGGGCAGTCACCGATCTCATCTTCCGGCCTCCGACCTTGCGAGGGGCGATCTATCGATGCCTGACAAGATCGCTGAGAATTTGAGGATCCTGCCGTAGATCGAGACACGCCAAAACGAGAATGCGGTCCGTCTCCTCCAGATAGAAGAGTCCAAATGGAAATCGACGCAAGACGACGCGGCGTATCTGGCCCTCCACGATCTGGTACAGACTGGGTGAACTGGACAGATGGCGCTCGATGCGAGCGAGTTCATCTAGGAAAGACGTGCCCAACCCGGCAGCAGACGCTCGTAGCTCCGAGCGGCTTCGATCGTCTCTCGGCTTGCCGTGAGACGATAGACAACTGGCAACGACACGGGTCAGGCGGCGCCGAACTCGCGACGAATATCGGTAAGCGTTACAACGGGCTCATCCGGATTGGCGCGATAGTCAGCCAACCGGCGGCGCAGTTCCGCGCGCTGTGCTTCGGTAATGGGGCGTGCCGCTTCGGCATCGGCCACACTGTCGAGCAGGTCATAGGCAAGACGCAGACGTTCGTCAGCATCCAGTTTCTGAAGTTCGGCCATGAGCGCTCTGGTCATGCACGTACGATAGCCGAACACCGGCGGCTTGCAACGCCTAGTCCGTCGTCAGCTTCTTCTTCAGGAAGAACTTCTTGTGGCCCGTCGGATAGTCGTCGAGCGTGCCGAAGACCTCGTAGCCGCGCGCCTCGTAGAAGGGGCGTGCCTGGAACGAATGGGTGTCGAGCTCGACTGCGTGGCAGCCGCGCTCCCGCGCATAGGCCTCGGCCTCGTCCATGAGTTTCGTGCCCCAGTCGCGGCCACGCACGGCATCGTCGACCCAAAGGAAGGTGATGTGCAGCCAGCCGCCCCAGATGCCGCCCAGCAGCCCGCCCAGGATTTCGCCGCGTTCGTTCTTCAGGAAGAAGTTCGCCGAGTAGTAGGCCGAAACGCCGGTCACGCCGACATTGTAGAAGTCGAGATGGTCGCGCACGAACTGCGCGTCGGCGCCGGGCCTCTGCTCGAAGACGATCCTGAGGTCAGCCATGGCCGCGCGTCTCGGCGCGCTGGCGCACCAGCGCCAGCACGGCGCGGCCGATCGGCATCTCGACGCCGACCCATTCCGACATCTCGACGACCGCGCCCAGCAGAGCTTCGATCTCGAGCGGCCGGCCCTTCTCGAGGTCCTGCAGCATCGACGTCTTGTGGGCGCCGACCTCGGCGCCGCCCGCCAGCCGCTTGTCGACGCTGAGCGCGAACTTCACGCCGAGCCTCTCGGCCACGGCCTGGCCCTCGACCATCATCGCGCGGCAGACGGCATGCGTGCCGGCGTCGGCCAGCACCCTGTCGAGCGTCGCGCCGGTGAGCGCGCTCACCGGGTTGAAGGCCATGTTGCCCCACAGCTTGATCCAGAGCTCGTCGCGGATGCGCGGCCGCACCGGCGCCTTGAGGCCGGCCTTGATCAG